>SESB01000802.1_pt1 | contig 22453 bp, 20 predicted proteins | sample 3171441 | NCBI WGS metagenome assembly SESB01 (sample SAMN06051867, study PRJNA518727) | freshwater metagenome | biome: subpolar coniferous forest; feature: holomictic lake; material: water; isolation source: holomictic Lake 227, 6 m depth | place: Canada: near Kenora, Ontario | collected... | reverse complement strand
TCATGCCGCGCCATCGGAATGTTTAACATGACCGATGAGGCTGGCGGAGATGACAAACTGCTCTGTGTTGCAGCTGGTGATATTCGTAAAGAATCGCTGCAGGATCTAAAAGATGTTCCTGCCTTTGAACTCTCTGAAATTCAACACTTCTTCGAAGTCTATAAAGCACTCGAGCCAGGTAAGAGTGTTACGGGCGGCAATTGGGTCGATGCAATGGAAGCCCAAGCTGAAATCGAACGCTCGCGCGAGCGCTTGAAGAAATCGACGCACTAACTACACCTAGTTTTCCTTAAGCTTTAAACCCATTGGCTTTATACCAAGCCACAAACTTCTCGGCTATAAATGTCTGACCTTTATCATTTGGCGCACCTACCGCTAAATCAAATAGCTTCTCATTACCCACAAACCAATTATGGGTATTCGGTAAAACTTTCGCCCCATATTGACTGGCACAGCTTTTTATAGCAGTAATTTCATGACCCAATATAGTCGGTGCTTTCGTCGTATCCCAGAAAGGCGAAATAACAATAATCTGCGCCTTAGGAGCTGACTTCTTTATCCCACTGAATAACTCGCACGATGCATCTGAAATCTCACTGCCGGCCTCGGTCATAAACCCAAGATCATTCTTGCCGCCAGAAATCACCACTACCGCAGGCTTTAATGACGCAAAGATTTCATCGCTGATCAATCGATAATCCCGACCGCCGCCACCCTTAGAAATATAACCCGCACCACCGGTGCATGAGTTCTTCTCAAACCAAGCTAACTCCTGTGAAACCAGTGTTGTCCAACGCGTCAACTTTGTTGAGGCGCCAGTGCCATCACAAAAGGAGTCACCGATAAATGCCACCAAAGGAATTGTGGCCACTTTCGTTGTCGTCGCCTTTTTACTTGCCTCCGATTGTGACCAGGCCTCAGATTTCTTCTGTGGCATGAATACAAATGCGAGAGAGACAAGAATCAGAACACCTACTAAAGCGATGAAAAGATAGTTATGTGGCTCCTTTTCATCCATGCGGAATGCTAACACCGCAAGCAAGAATGGTCAGAGACATGTCTTAAGTATTTTCACTATTGCCTCTTTCTCAGGGGCAGTTAGCCATAACCCATACTTGGCTTTAACTGCCACCTGCCGACTTACGTAAGCACATCGATAGCTCTTTCTCGGTGGCAGCCATGTAGCGGCATCACCATCGCCCTTCTGCGAATTTAGCCTTCCCTTAACTGCCAATAGATTCAGCGGGTCATTGGCAAAGGCTTTTCTGCTTTCAGCACTTAACTTAAAAGCTCCGGTCTGCCATGCATTAGATAGAGCGACAACATGATCAATCTGCACATCGGCACTCGTCGCAACACCACGCAGAAAGTCAATACTCTCCCCCGAATATGGATCGATCAATACGCCCGATAAAATCACACAGGGATTACCAGGAGATTTGTACACAATCGATTTCAGATCTCGTTTTAAAATATCATTGCGCGTATCACAACCATTTCGATCTACATCACTCCACGCCGGCCCAAACTGATCGCGTGTGTAACCAGTCTTCGGCGCCCTTCCCTTAACCAATAAACTTCCAACGAGGTCAATGGTCGTTGGCGCCGCTCCACTTACCTCTTGTGGAATGGCATTCAACAACAGAGTGATAACCAGGGCAATTCGTATTTCCCAACGACTCATAGGCAAAATGGTGGCAGTCCTTCGTTAAGTTAGCAACAGAAATATTAAAAAAGTTACTACTAAGTGAAATATTTATTTTGGAACTAAGTTAAACCCTTAGAGCTAATTCTGGATTTTTTCTGATGACAACCAGTGAATTATCGCCTAAAGACCTCCCCCGTCGCAAGAGACGAACAAAATGGACTTGAAACTGAGAATTTTGGAAATATTCTTCGAATTTAATAATGTCCCATGGGTTGACATCCTCCACAAAATAAACACCGAAATTATTTAACAAGTGCTCTGAGTTTTCAAATAATGTAATCCCAGCTTCAAAAGTGTGCAAACCATCATCAATCATAATGTCAAAGTTGCCTTCCCCAATTTGATTCCACATCAATTTTATAGACTCTGGTTTTGTCTGATCAACAAAATATGTCGAAATGCGCGAATCCTGGAACAAGCATCCAGAATCTATGTCAGCTCCAATAATTTCCGCGTTAGGAAAATACTCTCTCCAAACTCGCAGACTTGCACCCGGCACTCCTCTTTTCCCCATGCTCGATGCTAATAAAACATTGTTTGTGCCAATTCCGCATTCAAAAACTTTCAAAACTTGGAATCTTCGACTTGACAAAAGAAGATCGTAGAAGTCGGAATAATTATGCACTTCTCGCATGAGTTTATGTTCACCCAACTCTCCTGCCACCTCGCCTTTATCTGTACCGAATTTATGACAAAGGACTGCCAAATCATTAGCCTTTGGATTGTAATTAATATGAAAAGAACTCGCTTGAGTCCTTACCGAAGAGGAAAGAAAATCCTTTGAACTTAATCGCAAATTCCGAAGATTGGTTAGCAGCCCGCCTAGAAAATATCTGTCAAATTTAAGAATCAAGTTCTTGGGAATTCGAGAAATAGCCCTCATAAAAATGTCTCCTACCTAATGTTTGTTAATACTCATGGTATACAATGAAATTGATAATGCCAGAATATATCGTGAGTATTCTTTTTACACTATTGAAATGGAGAAGCCCCTCAATGAATCGAAGTAGAGATCGAAATTCTGGGGAAAAAGTCATTACAACTTGGCTTTATATGGAAAAGGCGAGCGAGGGCGGAATTTATCCTCAAGTACGGGGCCAATCATCAACTCCAAAATTTCACGATGTCTACAAAAGGTGTCTTGTGACATTTTTTCACAGTGCCCGTGCCGCAAATGTCGATGCGAGACTCTACCTCTTTAGTAACGTAGATATTCGAAAAAGCATCCGAAAAATCGATCGACAGTTGGTGAGTATATTTGAAAAATTGTCTGTTGAAATAATAATTACTAATTATACTTTTAGACCCCCGACAGAGCAGTTAACTTGGAGGAATCAATTCTATGTCCTGAATATTTTAGAGGAATTACTGACACGCGTAAATCAAAATGACCTTTGTTTGGTGTTAGATTCCGACATTATTTGGAGTGGAATGAATTCTACATTGGATTTATGGGAGAAGTTAGAACTTGAAGGTTCGCTTACTATGCTACCTATTACAAGTACTGCAGAGATTATCAATGGTTATTCTTTAGATGATTTGAATAACCTTTCGCAATTACTCGGCCATTCAAAATCCTCCCACCTAAGTTATGCAGGGGGGGAATTTATCGCACTTAGAGGAGACTACTTAAAGTTAGTTGTTGAAAAGTCCAAGCAGATTTGGATTAATTATCACAAACTATTAGAAAACTCCCAAATAGAATTTATCGAAGAGGCTCACTTTCTCTCGATTGTATATAGCCAAATCGAAATTCAATTTGGCTCAGGAGACGAGTTCATTAGACGAATTTGGACTCAGGTATTTCATTACAAAAACCGCAGCGATGCTGACGCTAACCTAGCATGTTGGCACTTACCTGCGGAAAAAAGGTTTGGAATTAGAAGGGTAGCAAATCTATTCCTAAATGATCGCTCTCTGAAATGGCCCGAGCAAGGAAGTAAAGAATGGATCAAAGTTCGAGATTCTCTAGGTGCTCTCAAAACTCCGCTATTAAAAGCGGTTATGGATTTCACAAGATCTGTTTTAGAACGGTTAGTTAGAAAGCTAGACGGGTTCAACCGTTAAGGAAACGTTTGGTGAAACAACAATAATAAGTTTACCTAGCCAAAAGGTAAAAAGTGACTACTCGCTTAACCAATTTCCAGCGAGATGATCTGCCCAACGTTCTTCGGACAGTGTGGCGTGTCCTAAAACTAGACGGCACGCCATAAATTCAGTAAGCATGTATATTGCTAACATGTCCATTTTCATTAAAGTATTCAAATCAGGTAACGGTACTCGGAAATCACGTTTTCATACGCTAAGAGGGGAATTAATATCTTTTAAGGAGATCTCCTACTCTCCATGGGAATTATTGATGCGACTCCTCAGAATTAAACGCAAAGGACCTTGGCTTTCAAAAGATGCTATTAATGCATTAAGCGAAATTCTGTTGCAAACAAAAAATGTGAGAGTTCTTGAAATCGGGGGGGGTGCATCCAGCGTTTTTTTCTCAACTTATTCTAAAGCACTTCTGACAATTGAAGAGGATCCAGATTCTTTGGCACATAGAAATTAATCCATCCCGTCTTTATCCATAGTGCCTTTGGAATAAGGTCAAATTTCCCTGCTGAGATCTTAGAAAGTTCATAGGACTCAACGGGTTGCTTCCCACCTTGAACGTAATTTATTCTCTTTGCCATTCCAAAATTACTGGTAATCGCTTGAAAATGTACTATTGATTGAGGTGTAGGATCTACTATTAAGAGCCTTGCTCCGTATTTGTTGCAGAAATCTACATCGAACGAAGCATCTTCACCGAGACCGACGCTTATTACAACTGAATTGAAAAGGTACTTTCGTTCGACGAATGCCCATCCATGCTCACTACCTGCGAATGCAATTTTGTTAATTTCCTTTTGACGAATTGTGCGTAATCTTGGCACAAACAAAGTTCTATAATTAAATTTTATAGTGCGATAAAATCGGTGAAATCTCGGGAAATTTCCCTTGATTTTATTTCTGATAGTACGCATATCCCAATTCTAGTTCAATATCGTTAGTGTGGTGCATTAAGGATCTTAGCCAAATTGGTGTCCCTTGACTAACAAGTTTCCAACAAGATTAATGGCTCTTGCCACCGCCGCACGTGCATCTTGGGGAATTGCCCTAAGAAAGAGAGAAACAACTGGGACTATTCGTATTTCCAAGCAACTCATAGGTCTAATCGTGGCAGTAATTTATTGATAGAGCCCCGTCTTAAGGTCTTTAGATTCTTCGACTAGCCACTTTTCTTGCCCAAATAGTTTCATAGTAGGTAAGTAGCCAATTCGAAATTGCTAGGGCATCCATCTGATTATGCCACCTGATTTTCTATCGATTTACAATAAGTCTAGCTGGATTTCCAACAGCGGTATGGCCTGAAGGCACATCTCTTAACACGACCGTCCCGGCTCCAATTAAACAATTATCGCCAATCGTAACCCCCCCAAGCACAACTGCCAGTGCGCCGATACTTACATTATTTCCAATGATTGGATTACGCGTTTCCGAATCTGTAGAACTTTCAAAACTTAATTGCCCTAAGGTCACTCCCTGCATTAATGTCAAATTGTTGCCAGCCACAACTTTATTTCCAACAACAATTCCAATTGGGTGATTAATTATCAAGCCAGGACCGATTCTAGACCCAATCACGAAATCGCTTCCATTAAATATTAAATTAAGTCTTGAAACTATTTTTGCTGACAAAATACTTTTAAATACTAACCAGGTCTGAAACCGATACAGCATGACAGATGAAACTCCTGCATTGAAGAAGGATTTCAGGAAATATCTTCTAACGTTGTAAACATTTCCTCGCGCGGCATCTTGTTCCAAAATGTCATGCAAATCTGCAAGTCTCATGTAGAGTCCTTATCTGCCAGAAGAACCTTGGAAGAAATCAATTACTGTTGGACGAGTCATCCCAGCAAGAATTACGGGAGGAATTGACCCCTTTTCACTCAATATTTGAACAATTACATCAGCAATGCTAGCAGCATTGAATTTACAAGGGTGCAAGAGGCCATTTGCTTTTTCTGTAGCACCCGTCCAGAGCCTGGAATCAGAAATAATAACATGCTTTCCATATGCCAGTGACTCAATTATGATACCGCTACTACCTTTATTTGTGTATGAAAGTATAACAACATCGGCGACCAGAAGCAGTTGCCTATATTCTGCATCCGAAAGGTAGCGATCGATGTGTTTGATGTTGGTATTTCCAAAATTGTTTATTATGTTGCTGCTTTCTAGGTCAGATTTTCCTGCAAATATAAGACAGGCGTCACCAATGATTGATTTTGACACAATTTCAATTGCTTCAATTACTAGCCTTGGGTTCTTTCTTAAACCCATAAAACCAGGTACTAGCACAACTTGTGAATTCTGTGGAATAGCGAAAAGCATTTTCGTTCCATTACTTTCACTAGCTGCTGTGAATCCATCAGGGGAAATCAATAATGCATCATCAACCCATAAGGACGGCAACAATTTTGGCGTGTGACACGGTACTCCCAAGATTCTAACATCGAATCCTCGAATAAAATGGAAAAAGAATATTGCTGACCATTTAAGCAAGAATAAAGACACCTTCTTTAAGCTCTTGTTAGACAAATAAGGCCTCATGAAGAGTAAGCGTGATTTTGGTCTAAATACAAGTAACGGAAGGATCCAATTATCGGCATCCCAAAAAAGTATCTCTGATCGATGGAATTGAGTAGCCATTAACTGTGCAGTATCAAGCGCTTCTGATGAATTCTTGCAGTCATCAATAAATTCGAAATCAAGCTCCTGCAATGCTCTAATCTGAAGCTCGCTCAACCCAAACTCTATTTTTGAAATTAGAACGAGAACAATCCTCTTATTACTTTCTGAAGATCTATTCAAAAACGAAACTAAATACTGAATTCTATGCCCCGCTAAATGATTGGATACTATTACCGTTGACTTTTCTAATTCCGTGTTACCTTGATTTAGAAAACTGTTCCTAGGGATTCTCCTCATCGTCATCGTCCAACTGCATTGAATAATTGACGGATATAAATGTAAATCTCTGAAACAAGATTAAGCACTAGCGCCACGCACAATACAACGTACTCATTTATTCCAAGAGCGAATCCTATATAAAGACTTGCCAGATAGAATACACTGCTTAGAAAGGTAGCGATCGAAGCACGTCTGAATAAAGACCTGCCAACTAGAATCCCATTAAGGTTTGTAGAAACCGATCCCAATATTGGAAGTAAGATTAGTAATACCGTTAATAAAATATTACCTAAACTCAGTTTTGAGCCAAGCAATAATTGGGAAAAAGTAATAAAAAATAATGTGGAAAGACATGAGAAAAGTGCTGTAATTTTCACTACGTTTCTTATTTCGCGCCAGAAGTTAACTAATCTATTCCCAATCTTTGTTTCAATTTTAATTATGCTTTGTAAGAAAGTTGTTCCAGGTATCATTAGGAAGCTATAGAATTTTTTTCCAAGGGCGTAAGGATATATTATATTCTGGAATCCAAAATGTCCGATGAGAAAATAGTCAAGAGTAGCTAGGCTTGTTCCGGCACTTTGAAAGAAATACTTAGAGGATTTCTTGATAACTCCAACATCAATCTTGCCTTTGAATCTCGAGAAAAAGACCACATCAGATATAAGTACCAGCGCACTTGGGATGCCAAATATCAATAACGTTTGATATAAATTTAAAGTTGAACCTTCGAAAAACAGAATTACTAAGATTAGAAGTTGAAGAACTTTCCTAATCATTACACTCAAAGTGTTTGCTAATGACGATCGCATAATCTGCCTTATTGGCAAGTGCCCATCAACGATAAATTCCTGCATTCCTATGAGAATCAACATTGCAGTAATTGATGTCACGAAACCGAGGAGGCTCACGACAATGATTGCTACAATTGGCACAGCAAGCATTCTCGAGCGTAATCTCCAACAGGAACCGAATAGGGCTAGCTTGTCCTTAGCGGCATGAATATATGCGAGACCAAGCAATCCAAAATCGAAGAGCCAACCCAATAAACCGCCGTAACTGAAGTAGATTTGCATATGGGCAAAGTTCATTTCAGACAAGCCACGACCAAGGAGAATTATGATTAAACCGGATGACGCACCGGACACAATCCTGATGGCTATGTCTTTTTCATACCTTCCCACTGGATTCCTCACAGCGAAATCATATCGCAGAAGTATTTTCAGGCTTCTCTTCAATTACGTGTCCGAGAAATTGTTAATGGACAATAGGACTGGAGGCGCCAGCTAATGGCGTTACAACCCCATTTATGTTTCACCACAGAAAAAATAGAATCTATTTCTTTCCGAAATACTGAAAAGGTGTTTTAGCATGAGTCTAATAATAATCTTCCTGTTTTTATGCACGTACTTGTCTTTCAATCTCTTGCTCCTGAGCACCAATTCCATTAGAACTGCTCTTATCATTAATATCTTTCTCGGTTTACTTTTTACCCGTCCAAATATCCTTGGTGAGTCATTTGGCTTCATCCAACCTATTTTTTGGTTACTTGCCTACTACTTCTCTCAAAGGTATAACAATCCTTCCAATAAATCCTATAAAGTAGATTTGGATTTTAGACGATTTCGAAGGGGCATAACTTTTCCGATTTTTATTTTTTATACCGCGTACTGGGCTTACTCAGTGGTCATCGATTCACTTAGAGGAAATTCAATTTCCATTTGGGTGATTTTTTCAAATACTGTTGGGCTTCTTTCAGGCATATTTGCGATCAACGCTATCCTCTTAAAGGCTGAGTTAAAACTTATTATAAATATTTATTGTTGGTTTGTGCTACTACCATCTGTTGGAAATATTATAAAATACATTCTTCCAACAGTAATTCCCTGCTTTGACTATAATTTTCAGCACATGGGGGGTCGGAGTATGACCTACAACTTCTGCATGTCTGGTTCGGTATACATTGGCAATAGATTCACCGGTTTTGGTGGCGAACCTGCAATTTTTTCGACAGAGTTAGCATTGTGTGTTTTTCTAATCTTGAATATTCCTGTATATAAGAAACAAACTACTTGGATTATTGGCATAATCTTATCTCTTGGTGTTATTCAGAGTTTTGCATCCACGGGATATTTTGTTTTAATTATTGCACTATGGACATCACTGCTCAAAATCACAACAAAAAGGTCTAGAGTATTCGCGAGTACATTGTTTATACTCATGGCTGTGCTTTTTTATAGAGTTATGGTAGTTCTCTTTCATCAGAAAGTTAAAACTGCCCCTTTATCAATAAGTGATAGATTCACTTTTACATCTACCTCAGACTATATTGATGCTTGGTCAATGAATTTCTTTGGAAACATGCAATCCGATTCACTCAAGAATTCAGGAATTAATCTACTTTCTCTGAGCTTGCTTTATGGTTTCCCCATCATTATTTTTACGGCATCTTTTTTAGTACGCGTTTTCTTAAATTTAAGAAGGATTGTTCCATTTAATGGTCCTCTAATTATTATTATTTTTACAATGTTTTTTAGCCAACCGCCCATTACGAATTACCTTTGGTTTATCCTTCTTTACCTAATTTTGGGTTCACAAATTCGATATAAGTTTGAAACGCAGGGTACTAAATTTGAACCTTCCCCACCACCTTAACAATCTCATCTGCAAATCTCTCTGGTGTGTATTCCAGGATCTGTGGGGATTCTATGTAGCCGTTCCAGCTCTGTCTGCTTTGCTCCATGACGTCTGCAAGAGAGCGCGAATCTGTTTGACTGATGTAACAGCCTCGCATATCGGTAATAAACTCTGCAACGCCGCACCTATCCGAGACAATTGCGTGTAGTCCACTGGCTAGAGCTTCATTGACTACCAATCCCCAGACTTCATTAGTACTGGGAAGGATGAATGTATTGCTGGTGGCATAGATAGTTGCTAGCTCCTCTTGGTTTTTATGTCCTGCAAAGACAACTGAATCTGCAACTCCTAGGGATTGTGCTACTGCTTTGAGTTCACCTAAAAGCTCGCCATCTCCTGCAATAGTTAATGTGTCGAACTTTTCTTTGATAAGGGCAAAGGCCTCAATGAGGGCGCCAACGTTTTTGCGAGCAATGAGTTGACCGACATAGAGAAATTTGTGACCTGGGGTTGTGGGCATACGATGAGAGGAGGCGAATTGATCAAACCAGCTCACATCAACTGGGTTAAAGAGGGTAATGATCTTTTCTTTGGCAATACCCATATCAAGGACTGCATCAGTTGAGGCAGTGCCTGCCGTGACGATGAAATCTGCTTGAGAGAAGATAAGGAAGCGGATCTTGCGAATGAGGGGGCCGTTGAAGCGGTGGGATGCAATTGTGCTGCGATAACCATAGATAACTGTTTGAGCAGCACGTTTAGCAGACCAAGCACGCATAAAGAATGCCGGACTTTCCCAGCCGTCTATATATATAGCGTCAGATTTGTAACTCTTAATAATTCGATTGCCTTTTCGTGCATTGAGATAGATAGGAGTTTGTTTCCCGAAATAGTTGGCATTCGCACCTATGGACTTAAAGGATAAACTCGCCAACTTATTAGTTAAATCCCAGTCCCGACCTTTTTCTGTTGTATTGAGAAAGACTAAATTAAATCTCGTTCGCTTATCTAAAGCTTTCCAAATAGGAATTCGATATGGGGTTGGAATATTTGTTAGCCAAGTAAGTGAAGGCCGAGAGCGTACTTCCAAACAATCCCCCACCACCTTAACAATCTCATCTGCAAATCTCTCTGGTGTGTATTCCAGGATCTGTGGGGATTCTATGTAGCCGTTCCAGCTCTGTCTGCTTTGCTCCATGACGTCTGCAAGAGAGCGCGAATCTGTTTGACTGATGTAACAGCCTCGCATATCGGTAATAAACTCTGCAACGCCGCACCTATCCGAGACAATTGCGTGTAGTCCACTGGCTAGAGCTTCATTGACTACCAATCCCCAGACTTCATTAGTACTGGGAAGGATGAATGTATTGCTGGTGGCATAGATAGTTGCTAGCTCCTCTTGGTTTTTATGTCCTGCAAAGACAACTGAATCTGCAACTCCTAGGGATTGTGCTACTGCTTTGAGTTCACCTAAAAGCTCGCCATCTCCTGCAATAGTTAATGTGTCGAACTTTTCTTTGATAAGGGCAAAGGCCTCAATGAGGGCGCCAACGTTTTTGCGAGCAATGAGTTGACCGACATAGAGAAATTTGTGACCTGGGGTTGTGGGCATACGATGAGAGGAGGCGAATTGATCAAACCAGCTCACATCAACTGGGTTAAAGAGGGTAATGATCTTTTCTTTGGCAATACCCATATCAAGGACTGCATCAGTTGAGGCAGTGCCTGCCGTGACGATGAAATCTGCTTGAGAGAAGATAAGGAAGCGGATCTTGCGAATGAGGGGGCCGTTGAAGCGGTGGGAATCCTTCGTTGATTCATAAAATTGAATGATAGGAATGCGTTTTTGCCTAGCAAGAAATATTGTCCTTATGAAGAAAGGCACCTCCCAACCCCCCATCACAACCACATCAATATTTTCAAGTACCCTACTTGCTTCACGAAAACTTGGAATAAAATCGAATTCGCCAAACTTCTTTGAGTTGAGCGACAAGTACGCGATATCCCACATTGCATTTTCTGGCACCTGCCAATTTCTCCAGTTATCTCTCTTTAACAGGAATGTAACTTGCAGTGGAAAACTTTGGGCAATGCGGTCCCAGATTGCAAATCTATAAGGCGCAGGCAGATTTGTTAGCCAGAGGATTCTTGGCGTTTTACTATTTTGCACCTTAAGCCTCCAACATAACTTTTCTATAGATAGTCTCTAGTCTATTAACTACACTCGAAATCCCAAAGGTATTCTTGCAGTATTGAGATAATGCTGCCGTATTCTTAACAAATTGTGTTCGGTTTTCCATGCCTAAAAAACTTTCAATCAAACCTTCAACGCTCTCGCTTGTTGCAACAAACCTTGCGTCATGCTTATACAGTTCTTTTGCTAAGCCACAACTTGGCATTACTAATACGGGTGTTCCCACACTTAATGTTTCAAGCACCACCATTGGATATGGCTCGTCTTTACTTGGCAAGACCAAGAGATCGGCATTCTTAAGTACTTCGGCCACTTTCTCTGACGATAGGGCACCTTTGTATTTAAGATTATCTAGTTTTCTCTTGCTTATGGCATTTAGCGTATTTTCAAGTTCTCCACCATCAGGCCCAAATATTTCAAAAACATACCTACCCGCTTCGGCTTTGAAATGCTCAGCTAAATCGACAAACTTTTCAATTCCCTTTCGTTTCTGAAGGCGAGAACAAAATATTATCCGTTTGATCTCATTAGTCGTTCCTCGATCTGAAATTGGAAGCACTTCAATTCCATTTGGCAATATTACAAATTTTGGCTTTATATTAAGTTCTCGCAATTTATCAAACTCGATTTCTGTTAATACTAATACCATTTTCGATCGATTCAAGAGTGGCTTTGTTAAGAGAAAATCGATTACGCTTGTAGATTTTCGTCCATCTGAAATAATCATTCCATGGGTTTGCGCTATGTAGGGCTTGCCTTGTAATAAGGCAATTATTGCAGCCGTAAAAGGAATTAAGTCCCTGGCAAAGTGAATATGAATAATCTCGGTTTTTCTAATTTTCATCCACAGAACGGGAATTATTTTGAAGTTCCATAATGAACTAAGTGGCAGTGCTCGAAGAATTGGGCGGACGTGGATATATGATTCAACGGTTGCCTCTGTTTGAACTGGCTCAGATCCACGCCGCGCTCCGGAAAATATTTCAACCGAGTGTCCGCGCTTAGTGAGTTCTTTTGAAATTTCGCGAGCCACTCGAACCGGGCCACCGTATTCGCCATTTCGTCCACTTAAGGTCAGGACATGAAGGAGCTTTATAAAGGAAATATTGTCCTCCTCCATTTTCTCCTGAGAAACTTATGCTCTAAATTCTAGTGGGGGCTGTTTGGGAAGTAGACTTTCTAGGTGAAAAGAAATCTGCGGCTCTTTACCGCCGAAGGCTCATATACACGCACTAAGCCATTCTCATTAATCTTGTGGGTATCAGTGCAAAATCTCCTATTTAAGTCATTTCTTCTACCCTCTCGAATTCGCCCATTAATTTTGCGCCTCTTTGGGGCATCTATTGGTTCACGGGTCCTAATTCGGCGCGGTGCGAAAATTCAATTCCCATGGAATCTGACTGTTGGCGATGACTGCTGGATTGGTGAAGAGGTTTGGATTATTAATCATGAGAAAGTGATCATAGGTAGCAATGTTTGTATTTCACAGCGAGCGATCATCTGTTCCGGCGGACATGACTACAAAAGTGCATCCCTTGAATTCGCTCACAAGCCAGTCAATATCGGCGATGGCGCGTGGATCTGCCTTGATGCAAAAGTCCTGCCAGGAGTAACAATTGGAGAATGCTCAGTGGTATCGGCCGGTGAGGTTGCAAGGGAATCGATTCCGGATTACTCAATTCTCATTTCCGGCGAAGTCCGATCAATTGATCCACCAAAGTAAATTCCTTTATTATGACGTCACGGATACTTCTAGTAACAACTAATTTCTGGCCTGAACCAACAGGTAGCGCGGTCTATGCAACTGATTTAGCAAATTCCTTAAATGAAAATGGTTTTGAAGTCACGATACTGACAAGTCTGCCTCATTATCCATGGTGGCGCGTGCCTGCTGAATTTGCTCATTTGGGCGAGGGTGAGAGTACATACAACGGAGTTCGGGTTGTGCGAGCCAAACATTTAGTACCACCGACAATGAATGCAATACAACGCATGCGATTTGAACTTTCTTTATGGTGGAACCTTAGGAGAGTTTCAAAGAGATTTGAAGCTGGCGAATTCGATGCAGTAATTGCATATATTCCGACCGTTGCAGCTGGAATTATTGGTAAGAAGCTTGCGACAAAGTTTCGAATTCCTTATGGATTGATCATTCAAGATCTCTCTGGTGCAGGTGCCAAACAATCAGGGATCAAGGGTGGAGCGTTGATTTCTTTTGTAGCTAAAGCAGTTGAGGGAAGGGCTCTATTTGCAGCAGATTCGATTGCGGTTGTGTCACCGGCAATGCCAGATGTTTTGGTAGGACTTGGCGTTAACAGAGGTCAAATCACGCAAATTCTGAACTACTCTGCAAACCTGATCGAATATGTGGATCGCTCAGAGGCAAGGGAGCGGTTTGGCTGGAGCCCTGATGCTTTCATCGTGTTACATACGGGCAATATGGGAGCTAAGCAGGATCTTGAGAATGTGGTCAATGCCGCAGTTGAACTTTCAACCCACGCAGAGATTCAATTTTACTTGGTTGGTCATGGCAACCAGGAGGCAAAGTTGACGTTGCTGTGCTCAAACCTAGAAAATATCAACGTTCTGTCTGCAGTCTCTGATGCAGATTACTCTGCCGTACTGGCAGCAGCTGACTTGCTCTTAGTAAATGAGCGAGCGACACAGATGGAGATGAGTCTGCCCAGCAAACTCACCTCTTATTTATTTAGTCGACGCCCTGTGCTAGCCGCAGTTCCTCGGGGTGGCGCAACGTGGAAATTCTTGGAAGGTTTCGCAGTATTAGTTGAAGCGGGAAAACCCAGTGAACTTGCCAAGGCGATTGTTGAAATCAAAGGAAATCCAAATGAGAGGATTCGCTTGTCTGGAGTTGGCCTTGATTTTGCCCAAAAGAATCTCAGCGTTGAATCTGGACGCAAAAACTACCTAAATTGGGTGCGCAAACTCCTCACAGTCTCTGTATAAACCGATTGAGAGGCCTCGGAATCTGAGGGGTTAGCCCTTAAACTCAGGGCCTATCAAATGGAGATTGATGCCCAATAGCTTTCGCACTAGGGTGCTAATTGCAGAGGATGAAGAGTTCACGCTCAATCTACTCTCAGAGTTATTGACCGCTGCCGATTTCGATGTCAAGGCAGTGTTATCTGTAAGTGAGGCAATCGCGAGCATTGAAAGCTTTGATCCGCATGCGGTGATTACCGATTTGAATTTCGGTGTAACTGGGCCAAGTGGCGCCGATTTATTGGAGTATTTAGATAGCAATCACCCGTGGATCGGCACAGTTATTTTGACTTCGCACGCATCCCCCAATCTCGCTGTCCCTGGTGGGATGAAGCTGCTGGCCGAGGTTACGTACTTGGTGAAATCTGAGCTTAAATCTATATCGACCTTGATAAAAGCAGTTCAGGAATCGATAACCAAATCCACTTCCGAACCTGCGCCTCACATCGAAGATGGCGGGCGAGTCGTTATTAGTCAGGCACAGGGCGAGATTTTGTTGCTAATTGCAGAAGGTCTTACGAATTCGGCGATAGCGAAAAAACGTGGAACATCGCTTCGCGCAACAGAGACTTTAGTGCAGCGAACTTTTTCGGTGCTTGGACTCAAAAGTGATGAGGACTTTAACCCACGTGTGCTTGCGGTAAGAATGTGGCAGAGTGGCAAAGTTGCGATTCGTTGAAAGCTTTTCTGCAAACTTTTAAGTCCGCTGTTACTGGGCGGTGGGCGATATCTTTGCCGACCTCACTATTGGTTATCGCAGAGGGTGCAAACTTTGCCGCTGAACGAGAGTCTCGATTAATTTTAGGCAATTCAAGCTCTCGAATGTTAGTGGTAGTTGCCGGTGAGCTTGTGGGAATCCTTTACCTATTCACAGTTCAGGATTTACTGCTCAAGAATCGACGATCAAAACCTCAAGCACTTGCTGCCTGTTTTTTTGTTTGGGTTAGCGCAGGTCTTGTCAGAGGGTTGGCCGCATCGCTCTATGCCCACTATGTACTCGGGTTACCGCTCTTTCTCTTGGATCGAATCAGTAATACCTTCCTTTTCACAAGTTGTGGCCTCTTAACTGTTGCCTATTTTGCTGGAAAGATTGAGCTCGATCGAGCGGCAAATTCAGCGCTGGAATCGCTTAATGAGTTCTTGGGTCAAGATGAGAGCTACTTAAATGAAGCCGGCCTTGAAGCGCGCAAAAGCGCTCTGGACGGTCTCAGAAACACATTACTCCCACAGGCGCATCAGCTACGTCAGTTAGTGGCAACTTTGAAGCCCAGTGGTAGTGGCCCTGCAAATATTCATGAGCTCGAGGTTTTGCGTGAGCACAGCGAGCGGTTAGCGATATCGATTGAAGAGGAGCGCAAGAAACTACTTGCCCCGCAGCCGAAGCAGGAAGAAGCTCATCCATATAGCAATATTCGAATAAATTTCTTCACGGGAATTTTTCCAAAAACCATATCGGTGAGGATCTCATCCATTATCTTTTCCTTCGGTGCCCTTGCCGGACAGATTCCACGTAATGGGTTGAGCGGGTTGAATTTTGCCATCGTTTCCTTAATAGGAATCGTGCCACTTCTCTATCTCTGTTCACGCATTTCTCGACGAATAACAGGTCTGCGTTTAAGAGTTCTCTATGGATTTACTTACTCGGTGGCATTCTTGTGGCTCTACCTCTTAACCAAGTTTCAATTGCAACTTGGGTTTTCGTTGCGAGATTCAAACCCACCCATTGCAGCTGGACTAAAAACACTGAGCACTATCTATTTCTCATCAGTCTTTGCTAGCCTGCTAACAGATAATAGCCGCCGCCGAGAAGCATTAACCTATGAGAATCAATTGCTCCGTGCCCGTTTAGAAACCGCCTCCCGAACGCATGAACGATTACACCAACATTCCATTTCAACACAATTTGGAGTAATCCAAGGCAAGATTTCAGGCGTCATAATGGCTTTGCAGATCACAAAAGAGTCTCAAGGGACGCAAACTCCAATAAGTGACACCACAGCGTTTCTCATCCAAACTAATGCTCTAATGGATGAGGCGATCTCCGAGATTGCTTCTTTGGGAAAGTAACCACTATGACACAAAGCCAAAAACCCTCCCCTAAGCGTTTCTATGATGAGATAAGTCGCGAAATCGGAAATATTGCAAACTTTCTACCGAATAAAATTATTTCCTGGCGTATCTACTGGTACTCCTTACCGATTTCACTAATCACTGCGACCATCTTTCTTCCAAGTCAAATTACCTTTTCAGTTGACTTAGCCAAGTGGGCACTGGTGGGAGTTGTCTCACACATAGGAATGGCTCCCTTTGTTGTTTATGCCAATGGTAAAACGGAAAAATCGATTCAAATTCTCATGATTGTTTGCATGGGAGGCGTCAGAGGAGCTCTCATTAGTTTACTTGCGCCGATCTTAGGCATAGACGATCCGATTGCTTTGCCGATCCGTGTATTGAACTCTGCAATAGCTGTTTTCTATTGGGCGCAGATTCTCGCTATTTTTCTCCAAATTCGTTCAACATACAAGATGAAGCTTCAGGAGTTGCTACGGCGAGCAATATATGAAACTGACAATTCTAGTGAGCTTAACACCAAGAACTCTCCAGTTTTAAAGTATGACGAGATTATTGATTTAATTGGCAACCTCAAAACAACTATATCTGCAGATGCAAAAGGTCCACATAACTTGAAGCAGCAAATCGATTCAATCGATGCTCTTATAGAAAAACACATTAAGCCTCAAAGCTCTAAGCGTTGGACACAGAGTGAGTTGATTTGGCCAACAATCACTTTTAGTCACATGCTACGTGACTCAGTGACGAGAACACGAGTTCCTGTTTTTGCAATAACAGTGCTGACTTTTCCCTTTTCAATTGTTGGATCTGTTGTTAGAAATGGCTTTTGGGCTGGAATCCTTTCTGAAATTCTCTTTACATCTATGATCTTTGGCATCTATTTTATTGGTCGAAGATTAGTGCCGTCAGAGAATGGATTCCTGAGGTTTAACCTCTTTGTCATTGGGTTAGCCACTGTTTCTATTTATCCAGTCATCAATCTATTTTTTGCACTGGCATTACCAGAGACTTGGGGTAATTATGTTAACCCGTTGGCTGTTCAAGTTCTGTCAATGTTCCTCTATGATGCTTTTCTTATTGCCGGGAATATTTTGCTCTTACATCAAAGAGTTAGAAGTGCAGCCCTGAATAATCTAGAAGGGTTGCTATCCAACTCGCAAGTTACTGATTTCCTCTTTCAAAGTAGCGCTGCAAAGTCAGAGGCAGATCTGGCTCAGTACTTACATGCAGAAGTCCAAGCCCAATTACATGCCTGCAAATTAATATTACTAAGGGCCGCTGAATCGGACTTTCAACTATTCTCACCTCAGGTAACGACTATGGTGGTAAAGCGATTGGAGACATTGCAGGTTCCCTATGCGAAAACACCACCAAGAATTCCTTCTCAACGAATAAAGGAAATTGCACAGACTTGGGCTGGTTTATCGACCATCACTTACTCGCTTCCTGATGAATTGGATGTGACCACACCCAATGGCGAAGTGATAGCCCAGTTAATTGAAGAGGCGATTGTGAACGCAATTAGACATGGAAAGGCAAAGTTCATAGAGATTGAAGGAGAGATTGTGCGCGATATTTGCCAGATTTCAATCACTAATGATGGAGAGTTAATTAGCGGTGAACATAGAGGGTTGGGCGCGACACTATTTGATACATTTGCAGATAAGTGGGAGATACATTCTGAGCCAGATGGGACACGGTTAACTTTCTCATTACCGCTGACTAAAATAGGAGCGGAGGCATAACTATGAAAAAGAGTTGGAAGCAGGTGCTTTCTTCGAATCTCCTCGCCTATAAGGCATCAATTATCGCATTGATACTCGTGCCCGATGTTATTGCAATCATACTTTCAGCATTAATCGCCTATATTGTCAGATTTCCTGAGGCACCACTTGGTACTACAGAGGGTCCCGTTGTTGCTCAGATTGATTATAAGAATATCCTGATGTTTATAGTTTTGGGGTGGATTGCAGTCCTGGTCGCATCAGGAACTTATCGATTTAACCATGCCACTCTTGTTGTCTTTAACTTGCGCCTACTCTTGAAGCGCTCATTCTTTTACTTTTTCTTTATCGGTTTTCTCTCGTTCATCTTAAAAGCCTCTTTCTCTCGCGGTGTATTTCTTGTGATGTTCGGCGCCGGCCTGCTACTCCTATTTTTAGTGCGACTGGTTATCTACTTTGCAATCATCCGCCCTTTGGTTCTAGGCAAGAAAATCACATCCAAGATGCTGATTGTTGGGCGAAAGAAGATCGATTTAGAGGTGCACACAGATTGGTTAATCAAAAATCGTACATTGGGATTTACAATCGCATCACGCCTGCTCTGCGATGAGATCACCTTGGAGTGGATAGAAGAGTTTGACCGTATCTTGCAACGCAACGAGATTACAGAAGTATTGCTGCTGCCTGGAATGGAGTCTGACCAGAACTTTTCGAAGTTTATTCACTACTGCGAAGATCTCAATATTCACGTCAACTGGATCCCATTGGACTCTGGCAACTTGGGCTATTGGCTAATCCCATCACCCCAAGAGGGAATTCCCTTTCTTACCTTCGCTAAATCTGAAATCACCTTGGGCATGCGCTTAGTTAAAAGAAGTTTCGACCTAGTTTTCTCGTTGAGCATCATGCTGATTTTAAGTCCGCTCTTTCTACTCATCGCCTTGGCGGTTTTGATCACCAGCGGCAGGCCAATTTTTTATGCGAGTAAGCGGATCGGATTAAATGGTCGGACCTTTACTTTCTTAAAGTTTAGAACCATGGTTAAAGATGCCGATACACGCGTACATGAAGTGGAAAACGTCCACGGAAAGAGCCACGTGCTCTTCAAAAGCCATAACGATCCTCGCATAAGCCCTGCTGGGAAGTTCTTGCGAAAATACTCCCTCGATGAGCTTCCACAATTCCTCAATGTCATCAATAACACCATGTCGGTCGTTGGACCACGCCCGGCCCTGGCCCGCGAAGTACGCGTCTATAACTCCATCTACGAACGTCGCTTGATCGCTAAGCCTGGCATTACCGGGCCGTGGCAGATCAGTGGGCGCTCTGATTTAGATTTGCAAACAAGTGTGGCGCTGGATCTGAACTACTTAATTAACTGGAGCTTCACTCGCGATCTTTGGATTATCGTCTCAACCGTTGGCGCTATGTTTAAGGGTAAGGGCGCCTACTAGAACTCAGTTGCAACAAAATTTAAACTATAAAAACACTAGTCTGTTAGAGTTCTTCAATGACCGTACTTATCGCTGGCTCTACCGGCCTTGTGGGTTCGGCCCTTGTAAATACTTTTGAAAATGCCGGTCACGATGTAGTAGGTATAAGTCGCACGGTTGTAGATCTGTTGGATTTAGAGGCCATCACTGAGTTTGTTAGAAAAGTGAAGCCAGCTTTAATTGTTGATGCTGCCGCCAAAGTCGGCGGAATTGGTGCTAACAGTTCATCACCCGTTGAGTTTTTATCAGATAATTTGCGGATCCAAAACAATCTTATGGAGGCCGCCCACAGGGCTGAAGTTGAAGGCTTCATTTTCTTAGGTTCTAGCTGCATATATCCGCGAGATTGCGCACAGCCAATTAAGGAAGAGTATTTAATGACGGGACCACTCGAAAGTACGAACTCTGCTTATGCCGTAGCAAAGATCGCAGGTATCGAGTTAATTAAGGCTTATCGTAAAGAATATGGGACCAAGTGGATCTCGTTGATGCCTACAAATCTATATGGACCTAAAGATAACTTTAACTTATCGGTATCGCATGTTTTGCCAGCATTCATCCGTCGATTTGTTGAGGCCGCTCAAACGAATGCTCCTAAAGTAATACTGTGGGGTTCGGGCTCACCTAAGCGGGAGTTCTTGCATGTGGATGACTTGGCCCATGCGGTTTTGCTCGCATCTGACAAATACGACTCGTCGATGCACCTGAACATTGGTACGGGGCAAGATCTAACTATTAAGGAGCTGGCAGATAAAGTCGCAGCAGTTGCTGGATTCGTAGGTGAAATCGAGTGGGATAGATCTAAACCAGATGGAACTCCCCGGAAAGTTCTAGACGTCGCTAAGGTCAAGACTTTGGGTTGGGAGCCAACGATTACACTTGATGAAGGGATTGCTTCAACCATTTCTTGGTACAAAGCAGCTAGCTCCAAGGGAGAGGTCCGCAAATGAGCACCAAGATTGCTTTCATTACTGGCGTTACAGGCCAAGACGGCTCATACCTTGCCGAGTTGTTACTCAGCAAAGGCTATGAAGTTCATGGTTTGATTCGCCGCTCATCTACTTTCAATACTTCACGAATTGACCACATTTATCAGGATCCGCACGAGTTAAATCCAAAGCTATTCTTACATTATGGCGATTTAATTGATGGTGTTGGATTGACCAACATGATACGAGAGATTAATCCGCACGAAGTTTATAACCTAGGAGCACAGTCTCATGTACAAGTCTCTTTCACTATGCCGCAGTACACGGGCCAGGTCGATGCTGTTGGGGCAGTAGGGCTATTAGAAGCGATTCGCTCTGCAGGTGTAAATACGCGCTTCTATCAAGCAAGTACCTCAGAGCTTTTTGGATCTACTCCTCCGCCACAGAACGAGGAGAGCCCGTTTAAGCCACGTAGCCCTTATGCCGCGGCCAAGTTAATGGCCTATTGGTGCACGGTTAATTACCGTGAGGGTTATGGGATGCATGCAACAAATGGCATTTTATTTAATCATGAGTCTCCTCGCCGCGGTGAAACCTTTGTTACTCGAAAAATTACTCGGGTCGTTGCTGAAATTGCAGCTGGCTCTAAGAAGAAACTCTTCCTTGGAAATCTTGATGCCGTTCGCGACTGGGGATTTGCCAAAGAGTACGTAGAATCCATGTGGCTAATGCTCCAGCAAGAAAAACCTTCGGATTATGTGGTTGCAACTGGTGTCGGTGCATCCGTAAAGGATTTCGCTGATGCGGCCTTTGCGCATGCAGGCTTGAACTGGCAGGAACATGTAGAAGTTGATCAAAAGTATATTCGCCCGACTGAAGTAGATGCCCTTATTGGTGATCCTTCAAAGGTTGCGCGCGAATTGGGGTGGAAAGCTAAAGTTCATTGGAAAGAACTTGCTGAGTTAATGGTCGATGCAGACCGTGCCGCGCTACATCTTTAAATGGAGCCTCGCCCTAAAACTTAGTCTCTGATTGATACTTGAGCTCTTCTTTAAAGCGCTTGCCCTTTACGTGTTCGAAGAAATCTTCACGCTCGATACGAGCGAGATCTTCGGGGCGTGGGGCATAGCGACCATCGCTATTAGATTTATTGGCATATGGTCGGTAGTTAGCGCCGTAGTAACGTGGGTAGCCGTAGCGATATCCATACTCGTATTCAAGGGAAGACTCTGGGATCTTATTGAGAACTACTCCAAGAATGATCGAACCTACCGACTTAATGGCATCTCGCGAACCAACGAAGTGCGGCTTCTTTGTAACGCCAGCATGTACAACCAGAATTGCGCCATCGGCCTTAGCAGCAACTATCGCAGCATCAGTTACTAGAAGCAATGGTGGGCAGTCGATAATGATGTACTCGAACTGCTTGCGCAAGATCACGATTAAATCTTCAAAGGCATGAGAGCCCAAGAGCTCTGATGGGTTGGGTGGGACTTTGCCAGCCAATAGGACATTTAAGTCAGTCTCTTCGAACCTCTGTGCGGTTTTTTGAATTGAAAGGGGCGTCATTTTCACTTGACCGCTTAGTATTTCGCTCAAGCCAAGTGCTTTAGGAGACATCTCCAAATACGTTGGTATCTTTGGTCGACGCAAATCGGCCTCTACTAATAGAGTTTTAGCCCCAG
>SESB01000800.1_pt1 | contig 22495 bp, 18 predicted proteins | sample 3171441 | NCBI WGS metagenome assembly SESB01 (sample SAMN06051867, study PRJNA518727) | freshwater metagenome | biome: subpolar coniferous forest; feature: holomictic lake; material: water; isolation source: holomictic Lake 227, 6 m depth | place: Canada: near Kenora, Ontario | collected... | reverse complement strand
GTTCTTCGCGTTGTACCTCACAAACTGTCAAAGTCCGGACTTAAGATCTTCGTCGTTCGCGAAAATGGGGAAACCCATCGCACCGCCCCCCCGGTCAGACAGCAGTATTACGCTATACAGGTATTCAAATTTCCCGGATTTTCCAGAACTCTGTTCTTTCCATGCAAACGCATGCCGGCAGCTATTTCCCACAGACCCTAAATATATAACAAAGTAGGAGGTAGTTGTTATGGTATATTTACGTACCTGGTATTTCTTTAACATATTACAGTTGTGTTTATTTAGTATCGTTTTAATTTTCACATATGTTTGATATAATGGAATCTAAAGCAAGATGATAGAAAATTCTTCAAAAAAAATATACGTTTGTTATATTCAATGTATCTGATTACTTGACATTATTTAATTGGGTTTGTATATTTGTTTTGATATTTAATGTTCTAATTAAAACCGGAATCGATGAATGCTAATCTTTCCATATGGTATAAGAAACAGTTTAAGAACCGGAAATTGATAGACGCTAAGGAGGGCGCTATTTCCATTCTTCAGGTCCTGGGATTTACCCTGATTATCAGCGGGATCGTTTACCTTTTTGCCATGCTCTTTTCCGGAGGAACAGCGGAAACGACAGCCCTTTCCGGGGGTAAAATCGCTATTGCATTTTTCATTGTCATGACCGGGGTTGCCTTTGCATTTCCCTCCTTGTTACAGGATCAGACGGAGGGTTTAAGCACCATGCGGATCGTGGTTTTTATGGTGGTCAACGTGATCTGTATTCTGTTATTGAAAATCGGGTGGGGACAGAAAAATCTTGGGGATGTTGGACTGGATCAGTATTGGGTTGGCGTGATAGCATTCGTATTTGGCGCTAAGGCAACGCAATCCTTTTTTGAGAGCAAGATGGCGGTTCCCAAGGAGGTTGCCGTAAAAACCGGGATGGCCGCGATAACTTTTTCCCCGGGGGAGGTGGCCAGGCTGGCCATTCAGCAGAATCAGCAATTCCTGCGGGTGAAGTTTCCCAATATCCTTTCTCTCAGCGATGCGGTCCATGACCTGTCGCTTGAGGATTCGCACGTGGTGGCCATCTACCTGAGGGATAACAATACGGCGGGGATCCCTGATAAATTGGAGGTAAGGATGCCTGATGGCGTAAGCCGCACCATTGGAACCGAAATCATCAGGAATACAGGAAGCGGAAAGGTGCATGTGAACCAGTACGACGCGATCAACACCATGTACAACACCGATTCGGGGGAAGGTTCCATCTGCTGCCTGGTCGACACCAATAAGGGGTTTAAAGCTGCCGTTACAGCCGGACATGTTTTTACCCGGGGGGCCTCCGTCAATTATCACGGGGAGTTGGATGACAGCCAGCAAACCGCTGCCTGGATCAGCAATAAAAATCGCGGGCAGTGGTTTTTCCAGTTAATCAATTACAGCAACGACCTGGCGCTTGCCACGCTCGACAACTACACGGATGACCCGCAGTGCATCCATTTCAAAGAACATTATGAGGTGACGGACAAGGATGTATGTACAACCCAGGTAACACTTATTTCAAAGGAGAGCGGGAGGAGAACCGGCTATATCCTCGACTACAACACCGAGTGGGATGTGGATTACAGGGATGGACCGGTATCTAAGGGGAATATTATTCTGACCGGCAGTACGAAAATCCGTGACAATTCTTCTACGCTTTCGACAGGCGGGGACTCCGGCGGGTGCGTTTATACCGCCGATGGTAAACTGGTCGGCCTGATCCTGGGCGGAAATGACAAGTTCACCTGGGTGCTGCCCATTAAAGAAACCCTTGATAATTTTAATTACACCTTAATCTGATATGCTATGAAAAAAAACATGTTTTTCCTGCTGATATTCCTGATAACTGCAACAACAGCCCATTCCACGATCGATTCCCTCTCGATAACACTAAAGGATAACCATTGTGTATTTACTCCTCAGAAGGACCAATACAATCTACCCCTGCATATCCTCTTCTCTCCGAAAGAGGATTTTTTGGGAAAAACAATAGAAATCCAGACAAACGGTGATCAGCCAAGTCTTGTTAACTTGATTTTTGAACAAAAAACACTGTCAAGTTTTGAGGGAAGGAATAATTTTTGCATCACGCTGAATGCGGACTCGACGTTCAGGATTGGGAAATTTAACGGAAAATTGAATGGCTCTTTTAATCTTATTATTGCCGGGACTCCGTTATTTAAGAAGCCTGTCGGAATTGCCATTAAGCCAAAACAGATTCCTTCAGGCAATCAAAAGGATACTACCTATAAACCGGGATATATACTCTACGATGCCCTGAAATTGCAGGAATTGTATAATGACTATAGTAACAGGAATAACCCTGCTGATTTAATTGTCATGGCTAAGATTCTGGAACAATATAATAGCAACGCCAATTTAGTGAATCAGGATCTGTTTTTGAAAGATATTACCTCACATGTAATAACCTTTAAAAGGGATACAACTAACAATAATTTGGTTGCATCCTTCCCTGAAATTGGCGCTCAAAGCAAAACCTCCGACCTGATCCAGTCATTCGCCTCGACTGCCGGAGGACTCGACGTTACCAACATTGCGGATGGTTTTGCCAGGTTTATCGTAAAGCGAACTAAGCAAGAACTCAGCATTGCATTTTTTGATCACTTCAAGAAGACACTGAATGCCTATCCCGATCTGCAGGTTCTTTATCCCAATACCGTGAAAATCCTCCATTCGATCGACCAGGAGATATACAACTACAGCCATTATATCAACAATCTGCGCGAAGCCTTCCGCTCGGACCTGAACACGCTGGATGAACACCTGCCCGGGTTGATCCCGCTGCACCAGCCATACTTCGACGAGAACAGGATGCTGGCAATATCGGTGCTGTCGGCTTGCTATATCTCCACCTCCATCAAACATGAGATGCATCCGGGAGATATGATTAACTGTTTTCCCGATACCATTTTCAATGACACCATCGAACTCGAAAAAAATCTGAAGGGATCGGTGCAGCTGTTGCAGCTGTTGAGCTACTCGCTGAAAGAGAGAAGTTCAGATACGGCAAAGAGTCCGCGGTACTGGGTGAATATCGACAAGGTTCGCGACCTGGTCGACAACAAGAATGCCCTGAAATATTACCTGGGGCTTTTACTGCTGAGGGCGGAAACAAATTATGGGAAAATAGGATTTTGTATATACTCTTTTTATGATATGCTGAACACCCAGGCCAATGTTGATGCCTTTGACAAGTCCTACAGTCCGTATAAAATGTTCATTTTGGGCCTGGGTTCGCGGCTCTCTGAATTAAACACGATGGTTAAGAATTATAGCAGCAAGCAATCCGACTCATTGAAGGTGGAGCAATACGCCAGGTTTTGCAAGACCTCCGTGCAGTTTGTTGAATATTGCACCAGTGCTTCGGAACTTCCGTTTATCGATAAAAATACCGAATTGAAGGGTATCGGCGCGAAACTGGCTTCCTGTTTCGACATCGCCTACCAGACCTGCGACCTTACCAGCGCCATCAACCGCAAGCGCTACCCGGAAGCGATCAACCACCTGGTGTCGATCTACCATGATGTGATGGTTGCTCCTGATAAACTGTATCTTACCAACAATGCGCATGCGGAGGCCAGTAAATGGAGCAATACGATTGAATCATGCCTGAAATACGGCGCCTTTATGGCGGGAATGGTCACGGCAAAAAGCTCGGAGGAGGTGGAATCGGTGATCGAAACGGCTGCGTTGCCAACAGGGTCGGCGAGGATTAAACGGGAAACCGCCTTCAATGTCTCGCTGAATGCCTATTGCGGACTGTTCGCAGGGTATGAGCGTATTGAGGGTGTTGATCCTCCCCTGACAATGCAATACCAGAAAATAAACTCGTTTGGTGTTTCAGCGCCGATCGGGGTTTCAATCAGCAGGGGGCATTCGGTTTTGTTTGCCATTGGAACCGGCAAATATGGCTGGAAAAAGGGTAACAGGGGGTGGTCGTCAACCCTGTTTTTTTCCATTGTTGATCTTGGCGCGATAACGTCTTTCCGTTTCCAGAATGACAGCGTTGCCAGTATTCCGACGATCAGGTTGGCCGACATAATTTCACCAGGGATTTTCTATTCCCAGGGAATTCCGGGCTGTCCCCTTTCGGTTAACGTGGGTTGGCAGATGGGGCCCCTGCTGCGCAGTGTCAGCATGAAGGAGAACACCTACAGCAGCAAATATACCCGTGTCAGCGTTTCACTTTGCGTGGATCTGCCGTTATTTAATCTATATTCCAGGGCAAAAGAAAGACCCTTTGATAAGTAGGAATGATAAGGCAAGAGTAATTAGATATCCCGGGAGGAACTTATAATAAGTTCTCTGGTCGATTTTTTCAAAAGTTTTTCTGTTGCAGAAACGGGGATTAATTTTCGTAAACCCTGCTATGTAATCGGAGGTTTTGCCTGGATATTCTGTTTCGAACAAGATCAGGATTATTGCCTTTGATTTCCGGGCATTATTTTATTTGATTGAACACCATTGTACCCGTCATAATCCAATATTATCAACCACGGTTTGCATAAACAGTGTGATTATGACAATTTCATATGATCATATTTATTTCTTTCGGGCCATATGGAATAGCCATAAATTATCATTCACGGTTTGCATGAACGTTATGATTATGGCAATTTCATATACCTTTATTGAAAATTTCAATCCATGAAGACAAAACTTGCACTACTTGCCCTGATCCTGTGGCTGACAGGATCTGCGTTCCAGCTGTTTGCCCAGAAACGACTCACCCCGGAGGTGGTCGGCGAATTCGGCACCAAGATCTTCAACCACGACAAGGACTCGGTATTCCGTGCCGTAAAGGCGGTGCTGATCAGCCACGATTACCTGATCGATATCGAAAATCCCGCCAAGGGGATCATCAAAACCAGGAAAAAGGATATCGGGGCCTCGGGCAGTGCCACCTATGGCATCAACAGCAGCTCCTCCCAGATCAGGTCGAACTACCGGCAGTATAATGTGATGATGGATGAGCTGGAAAAGGGGAAGATCAAAGTTGTAATCGTTCCTAAAATTTTTGTGGGTGATGCCGACCTGTCGGATGAAAAAGTGTGGGTGCTGAAGGGACCGGCCGGTGAGATCAAACTCTGGGAGACCCTCTTCAAAGAGATTGGCGAGATGCTCTGACCTCACCCCTGACTCTCCTTGAAGGAGGTGGAGACTGTTTGCGGGAATTGGTAATTTCTGAAATTCAGCAATCCAGTGCAACCTTCTTAATCTACAACCGGCTCATTTTAACTTAACACTGCTGCCATGACCGACAAATCAAAAGAACTGCGGGTTTCGCTTCAACTCGTAAACGACAAACTGCATTTCCTTGGGCGTGCCGGCGACCTCGACCCCGTTTCCATTGATTATACCCCACCGCTGGGGGATAACCTGGGCTACACCTCGCTGGAGATGCTCCTGCTCAGTCTATCTTCCTGTGTGGGCAGCGCCGTGCTGGTACTCCTCCGGAAAATGGGGAAACATGATCCCGGGCTTGAAATCCATGCTTCCGGTACCAGGCGGCAGGAACATCCCACCTGTTTTTCCCTGATTACGCTTGACCTGCGGCTGAAATCGGCCACGGTGACCGAAGCCGAGCTGGTACGGGTGATCGGGCTGGCCGACGACAAACTGTGCCCTGTTTATGCCATGATCAGAGGGAATGTGGAGGTGGTCATTCAGCATACACTGGTGGCGGGCTGACAGCCGGACAGAACTGCCTGTAACCCGGCCGGGAGCAGGCAGTGGGGCATTGCCGGCAAAGGTCAGTTGATAAAGAAATCCAGCGCGATCTTTTTCAGCGAAAAGCACCTGACCTCCACGGCGTAATTTTTCTGGAACAGCGAAAATTGCGGCATGGGAGGGTGTTTCAGCGCCAGCATCGCCAGGATACCGAGAATCGAGAGTTTTTTCCTCATAATGGGCAAAGATAAGAAGCGTGTGGTTATTAACAATGACCTCACCCCAGCTGTCTTTTTGTAAAGCCACATATCTCCTCCATCGCCTCCGTCGCCTCACGGAACATCGGCGCCAGCAAGGGATAGCAATGCACCATCCCCTTTCCCGGGCGGAATACGACATTTACGCCTGCCTTTGCCGCTTTTACCGAAAATTTCTCCGCATCCTCAAAGAGCTCATCATCCATCCCTGCATTGATCAGGAGGGGCGGTAGCCCGGCCAGGTCGCCGAACAGGGGTGAGATCAGAGGATTTGCCGCATCCTGGCTGCCGGCGTAACAGCGGCTGAAGAGCGTCCAGGAGTCTTTGGGAGCCAGGGAGACCCTGTTTTTCGTGACATAGGAGTCGCTCGAACAGGTGAGGTCGGTCCAGGGAGAGATGGCCACGGCAGCGGCGGGGAGCGGAATATCACGATCCCTCAGCGCGAGCAGCAGCGCCAGGCAGAGGCCTCCTCCGGCCGATTCGCCGGCTACCAGGATATTGGCGGGGCTGAAACCATTTGACAGCAGCCATTGGTAAACCGTTACCGAATCCTCCAGAGCAGCAGGGAAGGGGTATTCAGGCGACAGCCTGTACTCATAGACCAGGTTGACATAGCCGCAGTTGCGGGCAAATTTGGAGACGAACCCGCGGTGGTCATTGCAGGAGCCCGATACATACCCGCCACCGTGCACGTAGAGGATCACCTTCGCCGGATCAGACCCGGCCGGGATGATCCACTCGGATCGGATTCCCCCGATTTCAGCAGGTTTAATAACGACTCCTGCCGGTATCCTGGCATAGTGAGAAGCGCCCTTCTCGCACAACTCCCTGAAAGCCGGGATGGAGGTTTGGGAGGTGAATACCTCCCGGCGCAGTTTCCCCTGCAACAGGTGCCTGTTGCGCAGGATGAAGTTGAAAATCTTACTCTTAAGACTGGTCATCGGATAGTTGGTTTTACAGAGTTTGCACCAGATTTGTTAAGGATGCCAAATTTACAGGTCCTGCGGAAAAAATACAAACAGAAAAAGCCACCTTGCGGCGGCTTTTTCCTGAAAACGGGAAAATATATTGGGTTTGATGAGCCTATTCAAAATCGGCCAATGCAGGTGTTGCCGGGGCCAGCGGGTTGATCAGCGTTACAGTATCCGCAGTTTCTTCAAAATCGGCCGTTACCGGGGTTACAGGAGCCAGTCCGGTAAAACAAGCCAGGTCGGCTTCGGTATCTTCAAAGGCGGCTTCAAACGGGGTAACGGGAGCCAGCAGGGCCACTTCATTCGGGGAGGCAATCTCTTCAAAGGAGGCTGTGGCAGGGGTGACCGGTGCAAGCGATGCAAGGGAAACGGTGACCGATTCGCCGGTTGCCGGTGTGGAGGTTTCGGTATTTCCTGCAAAAAGAAGGGCTGCCTGTAGGGTGAATGCTGCTGCAAGGATCAGGGTGGTTGCTTTCATTTTTTGTTTTGTTTGATGGTGATGCAGCAAAATTAACCCGGAATGGCCTGCAGGTACAGTTTCAATCGGCTGGTGTAGGGTTGAACCCGGTGAATGGGGGAGGGAGATCGGCGAATGGGGCCGGCAGTTTAATCAAAATGTCTAAATTTGTCGTATGACCGTTAAAAATAACATCCATAGTATCCGTACAGGTGAAAAAAGGAGCGCCACCCAGGCACCCGCGGTAAAGCTTGATGAGAAGCTGAAAAACGAACTCCTCAGCCAGGTAATTGAGGAGGGGATCGTGATCGTGCATTGCACCCACACGTCGGTATCGTATGGTGCGATCAGGATATGGAACACCACGGTACTGGTCGACCGGCGGTCGGGCAGCCGCAGCCGGCTGCTGCATGCCCTGAATATCTCCATAGCCCCGGTGTGGACGGAGGTGTTCCCCGGATCTACCTTTCGGTTCACCCTGATTTTCGCCCCGCTGCCCCAAGGCTGCGAATCCTTCGACCTGTTTGAGGATATCCCGCAGGCTGGCGGGTTTTTTGTGGAGAACATCCAAAGGAACAGGAGTGATGTGTATCGGGTGGATATTGAATAACCCTTACCCGGCGACAGAAATGGCTTTTTTCAGGCCATCGGTTTTGCCTGGAATCTACGGACCTGGTTGACCGTTTTTCACTTTTATAATTCACATGACTATCGGACAAACAGGAGCCCGGAGAAAATCATAAGCTTTTCCTGGCCAGCAGTTTGATATCCTTTACCTCTATATTATTCCCGGAATACCCCGTCAGGGAGACATTGATCATCGCGGCAGCCAGATCCTTCAGCGTTACAACATAATTGGGCGCAACCACCTTTACCAGCGAAAAGAGCCATCCAAGGTAGCGATAGGTTGTGTAAAAAGTTTGCGTGGGTTTCAGCGGCAGGAAGGGGAGAATTCCCGCCGGGCGGAAGTTATATACCTGCCGGAAGGGCAGCTTCGCCAGGTCGTTTTCGGTTTTCCCCTTCACCCGCGCCCACATCACGCGCCCCTTTTCGCTGCTGTCGGTGCCGGCGCCCGAAATATAACAGAAGGTCATGTCAGGGTTACAGGCAGCAAGCGTTTTGGCAAAGTTCAGGGTAAGGGTGTAGGTCAACCCGAAATAATCGGCTTCGGATTTGCCCAGGGAGGTCACGCCAAGGCAGAAATAACAGGCATTGTAGCCTGCCAGACGGTTCCCCAGCGACGAGATGTCGGAGAGATCGCCGTGGATGATCTCCGTCAGCTTTGGATGAGAATAGCCGCTTGGGTTGCGGGTGATAACCAGGACTTTCTCAACGGCGGGATGCTCAAGGCACTGGTGAAGCACTCCCTCTCCAACCATCCCGGTTGCTCCTGTGATGATGACGCTAAGTTTTTTCATGACGGTTTTTAACTGATGCCGGAATTCCCGGTTAACAAAGGTAAGAACTTTCAGCGGTATCTTATTCGCAACGGGGTATCACCCCGGGCGATATGGGTGGAAGGATAAAATTCACAGATTGATCGCAACCATTACAGTTTCGGCAAAAAACCTTTCTCGTCTTGTGAAATGACTGTCTCTTAAATAATTAAGTTCTTTTTTTGTATACACTTTTACTTTCTTTTGCTACCCTCAAAAGAATGTAACAAAGAAAAGTCACCGCTTCATGAAAGCCACTAAAAATCTTCGTCATTCGCTAACCTTTGGAAACCCGTCGCTCCGCTCCCCGGACAGTCAGCAGGTTTACGCTCATTCCTCGATTTTCTTAACGTGCCTTTCATGAGGCGGCTTGAATGCTTAGTATTGGTTATTCCATTCAATAACAATCCGTTTATGGAATGCAAGGATCTGAACAATATTTGATAACCGGTACAATTGTGATCAATCAGATTGTTTTTTTAAAGAAATATGTTGCACATCGAAATTAAGTTTACTTTTGCATACCGATCGTTCAGTATTTTTACAGATGAAAGATACCAGAGAATATATCATCGACGAAGCCTACAGGCTTTTCCTGAACCACAGCTATGAAGCTGTGTCGATCAGCATGATCAGCGACGCCATCGGTTTTACCAAGGGGGCCCTCTACCACCATTTTAAAAACAAGCAAGAGCTTTACAGGGCCGTAATTGATAAACACTTTCCGATCTCATTGGTTGATGTCGATGTGAATGTCATCACCCTGGAAGACTTCACCGATGCCTGCATTGATCACATCCACAGCATGCTCAAGGTGATCTTCGGTAGTGATGAGAAGTTTGTCCCAGTTAACTACCTCTCGCTGATCGCCGATTGCTTCCGACACTATGAGGGTTTCGCCGAAAGCAAAACCCATATCATGGATAAAGCCGTAAAGGATGTGGAGATCATCATCGAAAATGCGATCAGGCGGGGGGAGGTGCGCCGCGACATTAATGTGAAGGTCGTCGCCCTTCAGTATTTCTCGCTAAGCGTCGGACTGGCGGGCGACCTGATCCGGAATAATTCAGTCGAGTCGGCCATCGGATCACTGAAAGGCCAGCTTAACCAATTATATTACCTGCTGAAAAAATGATTTTTTTTGTCCTGAAACATACCAATCGTTCAGTATTTAATCTTTCCTGGTCCCGGATCAGGGTAATTCAAAACAAGTAACCATGAAAAAGATGATCATTCCCGCACTGGCACTGTCGATGCTGGTCGCCTGCACTCCACGGGAAAACCAGGAGAGTCTGCCCGATACGAAACCCATCACCGTGACAACCTGCCCGGTGACAAAGGCAAAGGTGACCGTAGGGCTGCAATACAGCGGCACCCTTGAAGCCTATCAAAGCATTCCCCTATCCTTCCAGACCACCGGCACGGTCGAAAAGGTGCTGGTTGAGGCGGGCGACGTGGTGCAGAAGGGGCAGTTGCTGGCCACGGTTGATGAAACCGATGCAAAGAATATGTTTGAAATTACGCAATCGCAGTACCAGCAGGCAAAGGATGCGTACGACAGGCTGAAGTCGGTACACGACAAGGGCAGTCTTCCCGAGATAAAATGGGTGGAGATGGAGTCGAAACTGGAGCAGGCGCAATCGTCGCTGAACCTGGCAAAGAACAACCTGGCAAAATGCAGGCTCTTTTCACCGGTAAACGGGATAGTGGGGCGCCGCAATACCGAACCGGGGATGTCGGCCATTTCCATTACTTCGCCGCCGTTGGAGCTGGTCGATATCCGCCAGGTTTATGTAAAGATCTCGGTTCCCGAAAACGAGGTAGCCAAAATCGTCAAAGGGATGAAGGCCGCCTTTACCGTATCGGCGCTGAACGACAGGTCGTTCACAGGCAAGGTGGCCAATATCACGCCTGTTGCCGACAGGATCTCGCGTACCTACGAGGCGAAGATACTGGTGCAGAACCCCGGCTTTGCCCTCAAACCGGGCATGGTATGCGATGTGAAGATGGAAACGGCCATGGAACGGGAGCTTGTCATGGTTCCTTACCAGAGCGTGTCGAAGGACAATGAAAACAGGGCCTATGTATTCCTGGTCGACCCTGCAGCAAAGCGGGCGCGAAAACAGCTGGTCACCACGGGCCAGTGCCACGGCAGCACGCTGGAGGTGATATCGGGTCTCGTGGCCGGGCAACTGATCGTGAACGAGGGAAAAGAAAAACTGAGTGACAACTGCCTGATAGCCTACTGAGATGGAACGCAAAAAACTGAACCTTATTGAGAAGGCAATGCGCAACAACAATATCGTTGTGATCATTGCCGCAGCCATCATCATCGTGGGGATCGTCGCCCTGCTGAAAATGCCGCGCAACGAATTCCCCGTATTCACCATCCGGCAGGGGGTCATCGTTGGGGTATATCCCGGCGCCACCTCCGCCGAGGTGGAAAAACAGCTTACCACGGTGGTTGAAAACTATCTTTTTGGTTACCAGGAGGTAAAGAAGGCCAAAACCTATTCTTATTCCCGCGAGGGGATGATGTACATCTTTGTCGAGCTGAACGATGATGTTAAAAATGCCGACCAGTTCTGGTCGAAATTAAAACACGGGCTGGGGGAACTCAAGATGACCCTCCCATCAGGGGTGATCGCGCTGATTGCCAATTCCGACTTCGGCGATACCTCGGCACTCCTGATCACCCTTTCGTCCGACACCAAAAGTTATAAGGAGCTGGAAGAGCAGCTGAAAAAGCTGGAATCGGAATGCCGCAAGATCCCGGCCAGCTCCAAGATCAAACATTTCGGACTGCAAAAGGAGAAGATCTTCGTGAATGTCAGGCCGGAGATGCTGAACGAATACAACATCAAATCGCTCACCCTGCTAGGCTCCTACCAGGCCAACGGGATGGTGAGTTATGCAGGGAAGCTCGACGACGGCGCCAGCGTGCGCCCGGTGCACTTTCCTGCCACCTTCGGGTCGGAAAGGGACCTGGCTGAACAGATCGTCTATTCCGACCCCGGCGGCAACGTGGTAAGGCTGAAAAATATCGCCACCATCGAACGGCGCTATGACAAACCCGATAACTTCATCCGCCAGAACGGGAAGAGAACCATCCTGCTGTCGCTCGAGATGCAGCCCGGCAACAACATCGTGGCGTATGGCGAAGATGTGGACAAGGTGCTGGATAACTTTAAAAAACACTGTCCCTCGGGTATCGAGGTTGCCAAGATCTCTGAATTGCCGAAATATGTGCGCGATTCGGTGAATAATTTTCTGCACGAGTTCCTCATCGCCATCATCGCCGTGATCCTGGTGACGCTGATCCTGCTTCCCTTCCGTGTAGCCTCCGTAGCCGGCATCACCGTTCCCATCTCGGTGATGATCACCCTGGCCATCCTTTATTTCATGGGGATTGAGCTGCATACGGTTTCCCTTGCCTCGCTGATCCTGGTGCTGGGGATGATCGTCGACAACTCCATCGTGGTCATCGACAACCACGTGTCGAAGATCGACCTGGGCTTTTCTCCCTGGCACGCCGCCATCAAGAGCGCCCGCGAACTGGTAGCGCCGATCATCGTGGCCACCCTTGCCATCCTGGCTGCTTACATCCCCCTCGGGTTTATGGTCCCCGGAACGGCCGGCGAATTCATGCAGACCATCCCCTGGGTGGTGACCATCGCCCTGACGGTTTCGATCCTGGTCGCCCTATTCCTCGTCCCATACCTGAATTTTGTCTTCGTTAAAAAGGGGTTGAAGAATGTGCGGAAACCCGGTAAAAAGTCCTTCCTCGATTTTTTACAGGGATGGTTCGACAAATCGATCGACAAAGCCTTCCGGCATCCCTGGCTGGTAATCGCTGTCGGGATCGGCTCAGTGGTTGTTTCGGTACTGCTTTTCCAGCTTACCGATCAGCAGCTGTTCCCGGAGATGGAGCGCAACCAGTTTGCCGTTGAGGTGTACCTGCCTGCCGGCTCGTCGCTGAAATCCACCCAGAAGGTGGTCGACAGCCTGGAGTCTGTGTTGCTGAAGGATAAACGGGTGACCAATGTCACCAGCTTCATCGGCACCAATTCGCCCCGGTTTCACACGGTGTATGCGCCCCAGATGCCGGCATCAAACTATGGCCAGCTGCTGGTCAACACGCTGTCGGACAAGGCCACGCGGGCTATCGTGAACGAGTACAGCCCCAGGTATTCCGATAATTTTATCAATGCCCATGTAAAGTGGAAGATCCTGGCCATGCAGCTCAACAAGTCCTCCATCGAGATCCGCATTGCCTCCGATTCTGTCAGGGACATCCGCACTACCGAAGCAAAGGTGATGCAGATCCTGTCGAAAACACATGGGCTGGCGTGGGTGCGCAACGACTGGGACCAGCCGCAGCAAAATATCACGGTAAACCTCGACCGTGACAAGGCAAACCGGATGGGATATTACAAAAGCCTCGTGGCGACCTCGATGATGATCGGGCTCGACGGCATCCCGCTGACCACCATCTGGGAAGACGACTACCCGGTGGATGTCATCCTGAAGCAGGAGCAGTCGCCGGTGCAGGATCTGAAGACCCTTGAAGACCAGTATATCACCTCGCCGATGAGCTTTTCTGCCATTCCCCTGCGCTCGATGGCGACCTTCACCCCCTCGTGGTCGGAAGGGACCATCGTCAGGCGTAACGGGGTTCCCACGCTGACGGTGATGGTGGATAATACACAGAAGGCGGTGGCAGCGGCCATCCTGGAGCAGATCAAGCCCCGGATAGAGAAGCTGAAGCTGCCCGAAGGAACCTCCATTACCTTTGGGGGCGACTTTGAAGCGATGCAGGAGGTCTTTATCCCCATGGGCATTGCCCTGATGGTGAGTATCCTGCTGATCTTCTTCATCCTGCTTATCCAGTTTAAAAAAGCAAAACTCTCCCTGCTGATCATGAGCGGCATGCTGCTGACCCTGCCGGGGGCCGTGATCGGGCTGCTGCTGATGAGGTATCCCTTCAGTACCACCGCCTTTATCGGCATCACCAGCCTGTGCGGGATGGTGGTCAGGAACGGCATCATCCTGATCGATTATGCCCGCGATCTGAAGGAAAACCATGGGATGACCACGCGAGAGGCCGCCATTGCCGCTGGAAAACGCAGGATGCGTCCCATCTTCCTCACCTCTGCCGCGGCAGGCGTGGGCGTGGTGCCGATGATCATCAGCCGTTCGCCGCTGTGGGGGCCGATGGGCACGGTCATCTGTTTCGGGCTTTTGTTTTCGATGGTGCTCACCCTCTACATTCTCCCTGTGCTTTATTCGGTATCGTACAGCGACAGAGGTAAGAAGGCGAAATTCTGGACCCTGCCGGGGAATGTGAAGGTTATCCTGTTAGGATTGATACTGGCGGGTTCATCCTTATTTACCACGGCCACCGCACAAAACATAACGCTGGATTCCTGCCGGCAACTTGCCCTGCAGAACAACCGCAGGATCAGGGAGGCGGCACTGCAGGTGCTTGCTTCGGGGCAGCAGCGAAAGGAGGTCTTTACCAACTTCTTCCCGAAGGTCAGTGCGGCGGCCCTTGCCATACGCTCGTCCGATTACCTGATCAAGGCAAAGACCCCGCAGATGAACCTGCCGGTTTGGGATGGGCGCAACCCGGGCCAGCTGGTGAATCCCACCCAGTTTGCCTATATTCCCTCCCTGTCGCTGGGGTTGCTCGACTACATGAACACCGCCGCCGTTACCGTGGCCATGCCGGTTTATGCCGGCGGCCGGATCAGGCGGGGATACAAGCTAGCCAGGCTGGGGGAGGAGGTTACCGTATACCAGCAGGCTGTGACGCATGACGAGGTGCTGGCCCGCACCGAGGAACTTTTCTGGACCCTGCAGTCGCTGGGCGAAAAGGAGAAAACCATCAGGTGTTACCAGCTCCTGCTCGATTCGCTGTACCGCGACGTACAGAATTACACAAGCGCGGGCTTATCGCAACGGAACGACGTGCTCAAGGTACAGCTCAAGCAAAATGATCTGAAGACCAACCTGCTGAAGTTGAAAAACGGTGTAGACCTCACCCGGCGCGCCCTCTGCCAGCAAATCGGGGTGCCCTGCGACAGCAGCCTGGTGTTCACCGCACCAAAGGATGAGATGGCAGCCAGTGACATCTTACGCAACCCGGAAGAGCTGGTGAAAAACCGGAACGAGTACCATCTGCTGAACAAGGCGGTGGAGGTAAGGCAGGTACAGATGAAGATGGCAGCCGGAGAATATATGCCGCAGGTTGCCGTGACGGGTACCGGTTTCGCCTATGATGCCATGAACCAGACAGCCAATAACCTCCTGGGGATGGTAAGCCTGACCATCCCGGTCACCGACTGGTGGGCAGGAAGCCATAAGATCAAACGGCAGCAGATCGAGGTGGAAGAGGCAGAAAACTCCCTCCAGGAGAACACGGAGTTGCTGGTGCTGCAGATACGGCAGGCTGCCAGCGAGGTGGAGGAGACCCGTTTCCAGGTTGGGGTGTCGCAGGTTTCGGTGGAACAGGCTGCCGAAAATCTCCGCATCAGCCAGGACAACTATAAGGCAGGCGTTATCGGGATCTCCGACCTGCTCGAAGCCCAGGCCGTCGCCCAGCAGGCGAAGGACAACCTCACCGATGCCCGGTGCCAGTATCGCAATAAACTGGCAAGATATAAACTGATGACAGGGGAGTAAACGAAATTCAAGGACCCGTAAACAACCCGGAGTTATTCATGACGGAAGATCATTTTGGCGGGATTCCTGGCGAAGAAGGTGACCTGGTATCCCATTTCCAGCGCCTTGTTAATCACCAGGATGCCGGTTTCGCCAAAGAGGGGAAAATCCGGTTGATTGAACATGCCAGAGATGGAAGTTAACCTGTAAAAATGACAGAGGCTGCCTCATGATTTTTGAGACAGCCTCTTTTCATTTCCAGTTTATCAATCGTTCATCCCGGTTTCCCCGGCCATGAATTCTCATGAATACATCGACGGACACTAAAAGTTTTTCCGGGTCCCGGCGTGTACCTACTTGGTAAGGTATTGTTTGCCGTTAATGGTAATGGTCTTGCAACGGATGATCGTATAGACCTCGGCAGTGGCTTCGCCATTGTGCAGGTTCTGTTTCTCTCCGGTGCAGGAGATGGTGGTGCCAACCACTGCCAGTTTGAGAATTTGTTCTGCCACAGGCTGCGAAACCCGGAGTATGGTTTTATTTTCGAGGATAAACCCGTTTACCTTACCGTGCCTGTCCTTCTGGAGAAGCGTGATCTTGCCGCTGGCGGTCGTCAATTCCTTTGCGGGTGGTGTGGCGACTTTGGCGGGGGTGGATTCATTGATGGTTTTTCCATCGGCAAGGATACTGACCAGGTTAATCTCTTTTTCGCCGGTGGCGGAGGCCTTTTCAACCCCGTTTACCGTAGCCGTGTTGCCCGTCTTTACTGCGGCGGTGAGTTCAATGCCCATGTGGGTGGGAAATTTCACCATGTATTTCGTGTTGCCCGATTGAAGGTAAAATCCTTCGTAAATAAAATCGTCATTATTAACCCACCCGGTTACCTGTCCGGGAAAAGCGGTGATCTGCTGCAAGGGTTTTTTGTCGGCACCGGGTGCGTGGGGTTTGTGCTGGGCGAAACTGGTAGTGGCATAAACCACAAACAGGATGATGACTGCGGTAAAGAATACTTTTACTTTCATGATGCTGAGTTTTTGATTTGTGAATAGTTTCCTTGTTACAAGCCGGTTGCCTTGTGGAATCTGGCGATTCCGGCTGATTTTTTTTGATTTTTGTTCAACGTTGCAAAGGTGAGAAGCTGCAAGGGGTGAGTTGTTATACAATTCAGGGAAATAGTTACATCATTCACACCTGCGGAAGACTGCCCGAGAATTAAAATTATCTGCAGGCCGGATGCGAATGGATCAACGCGCTTGGGGGAAGGAGGAACCAAAAAAATCCGCCACAGGCCAGCGATATCTTCCCGCGGGAATTTATACCGGCTATCCGCGGGGATGCATAGGCATTCCCGCCAAAAGCAAATGACATCGGCATGTTCACGTTTCAGGCCGCCAAAATCCATTTCCCCAATTAGACATGTTTTAAAGTGTAAATATTCATAAATTCAGATATAAAAGGCAACCACAGTACCATCGCATGATCATACGATGGTAAAAAATAAATGGAGCACTGAAAATATTTTCAGGATTATTATCAGTTCAATGGCCGTGCCTCTTCACAATCATTCTTCCAAAGCTGGAAATCTGGGCGGAATACTCCCGGAACCCGGGAAAGCCAGCTTGCCTTAATTCCGTGGCAATTCAAAATATAAATTTGTTGAATGTGACGCAAATAAAGATTTTTTCGGTGCGGTTTTTGCCAGAATGGCTATGAAGGATTAACTTTGATCCACGGAGATTGATTCTGACAACGACCCTTTTTGAAAATTCAGTGGCAATATGGCAGAAATCAGTCCGGCTTGTTAACCCTTTAAATTTAAGACTGAATAATATGGAACCAAACGATAAAATAATTTTCAGGAAAGTCAAACAATGGCACGATGAGGTGGAAAAACTAAGGTCGATCGCTGTTGATTGCCAGCTGAACGAAGAATTGAAATGGGGTTGGCCCTGTTACACCTTTCAGAAAAGAAACATCATGCTGATCCATGGATTTAAGGAATATTGTGCCCTTCTGTTTTTTAAGGGTGCCCTGTTGCAGGATAGCCATGGCATACTGATCAGGCAAACCGAGAATGTACAGGCGGGGCGCCAGGTACGGTTCACCGGCATGAGCGAAATAGTCGCCATGGAACCCATCCTGAAAACCTATATTTATGAGGCTATTGAGGTGGAAAAGGCCGGTTTGAAGGTGGAATTTAAAAAGCCTTCCGAGACTTTCATCCCTGAGGAATTTCAACGTAAATTAGCTGAAACCCTAGCCCTGAAAGCTGCTTTTGAGGCATTGACGCCGGGGCGGCAAAGAGCCTATAATCTCTATTTTTCCGAACCCAAACAATCCAAAACCAGGGTATCAAGAGTTGAAAAGTGCATTCCCCAAATCCTCAATGGAAAAGGATTAAATGAATAGCCCGGGAGCGCTTCAGGTTGCGTTTCCCTGCCTGTAATTGCTTCTGTGAAATGACATGACCAGGAATTGTAAAAATGTTCATACCCGGCGGTCTCTCTTCTTCACGACCCTGGTCTTCACGGGAATCCTTCTCGGGATCTTTTTTGTCCTGTCATGTACTTCAGCCGGTCATGGCAGTAAAAGCGGCATTGCGAGGCATTTGCCCGATTCCCTCCGTAAGGCGCGTTGGCAGGAGTCGGAAGTTTCAGTTTCTGCCCTTCCCGGGGGTGTAGTTATCAAGGTTTACGACCCCGCCTCCCATGCCTACCGGGTTGCCGGGATAGCCCCGTCGGTGATTACCTGGATCCATCACTGTGCCGCATGCAACGATCCCGAGCCGGTAGCCCCGGTGATCCTGGAATACGGCGGGGTAGGGGTCAGTGTGATACCTGGATGCAACTGGAAGGGGAATGGCTGTGCCATTGATGCCGATTTCAGCGGCGGTGAACCGTTTGTGCGCAAGGGAATCCTCTACAATCCGAAAATTGTCGCAGAACTGGAGAGACTTGCCGGTTATCGCGGGGGGGAGGATGCCTTCCAGGATTTCATCATGCATGCGCTGTACTACCCGGCACCCGCCTGGTTAAAGGGGATCGAAGGGAATGTGTTTGCCTCGTTCGTGGTGGAACAGGACGGTTCGCTTTCCAACCTTCAGATCCTGCGTGGCATTGGCGGTGGGTGCGACGAAGAGGTGCTCGACATTATCCGCCTGATGCCGCGATGGATCCCGGGAACATCGGCAGGAAAACCGGTCCGTTCGCGCCATACCATGGTGATCTCCTTCTCCCTTAAAAGCCAGGACCATGTGAAGTCGGTTTACTACTGGAAGTAGCCAGGGGAATTGAATTGAAAGGTTTTTTATCCATATAAAATATCCTTTGCAGGTTCTTTTCGGACCATGAGGCTGTTCCAATGAACGTTTTTGAAAAATAATAATCCAAAGCAACACCCAAAAAAGTCGAATTTGTTAATTATATGCAAAATGGCGAAACAGTTTTCACCATTTCGCCATTTCGCATTTCGCATTTGCCTTGTAGCGGGATCGAGAGTTGAACTCGAGACCTCCGGGTTATGAATCCGACGCTCTAACCATCTGAGCTACCCCGCCCTGTTTTGAAGGGTGCAAAGTTAAAAAAAATGTTGAATGGTTTACAACAGAGTGTCAGAAATATCTGGAATGACCCGAAGGCGAAAGTTGAATATCGAATATTGAATAACGAAGATCGAATTTTGAATTTCATTGCAACTATCATTGCCAGTAGGACGAATTATGAATTGAAATACATTGATTATCAAATATAAAATAGATTAACTGAAAAAAATAGTTTAATAACTATAAAAAATAGTTGACAAACTAAAAAATATAGTTATATTTGTAAAAATTTTAAGGATGAAGAAGATTACGGCAAAAGAGGAGGAGATCATGAACTTTTTCTGGGAGAGGGGGGAGCTGTTCGTAAGGCAGATCCTCGACTTCTACCCCGATCCGAAACCGCATTACAACACGGTATCCACCATGGTAAGGACCCTGGAAGAAAAGGGACTTCTCGGCTACCATGCCTATGGAAATACCTACCAATATTACCCGCTGGTTACCAAAGAGGATTATAACAACAAAAACCTGAGGAACATGGTCAGGAAATACTTCGGGAACTCCTTTAAACGGGTTGTCTCAACGCTGATCGAAGAGGAGGACCTCACCCTTGACGAACTCAGGGAGCTGATCAAGGAAATAGAGTTAAAACGTAAAACCATGAAATGATGGAAACATGGATGCTTTATACGCTGAAATCATCGGTCTGCCTGGCGGCAGGATACCTGCTGTATTACATGTTGCTCCGTCATGAGACCTTTCACCGTTTTAAACGGGTGGTGCTGCTCGGGATCATCGTCATGGCAATCCTGGTGCCGCTGATCAGGATCCAGGTGGCTTATAAGGGAATCGCACTGCCGGTTCAGAAACTGGAATCTGTCTTTGCTCCGTCGATGCCGGTAGTCGCGGCAATGCCGGAATCAGCGCCGGTACCGGTAATATCACCGCAAAAGCATTCACCAAGCTTATTAGTAATGCTGTATCTTGCCGGCGCCGTGATACAACTTCTTCTCATCCTCTTTTCCATTTCCCGGATCCTGGTAATCCTCGGAAAATCAAAAACAGAGCGCTGCCGGGGAATCCGCGTTGCCCTCTATCCTGGCGAGGTGGTTCCCTTCTGCTTCGGCAGGTGGATCATTCTCTCTGACAGGGATTACCGGAGCCACGGCGACGAGATCATTCTCCATGAACAGACGCATCTCAGGGCCGGTCATGGACTCGATCTGCTTCTCACCGAGTGTTACCTTGCGGTTACCTGGTTTAACCCCTTTTCGTGGTTTATCCGGTTTGAACTGAAACAGAACCACGAATTCGAGGCCGACCGGAATGTCATAAAACAGGGGGTCGATGTATCGGACTACCAGTTACTGCTGGTACGTTCCGTTGCCGGTGAGACCCGTTTTAACCTGGCCAACCAGTTCAACCAACATAACCTTAAAACCCGTTTAACCATGATGAACAAGCAAAATTCCAGACCGGGAGCCCTGCTGAAGGCCCTGTTGTTTATCCCCCTCATCGCCCTGATGGTGCAGGTCTTTGCCCAGAAACAGATGACGCCTCCCCAGTCGGGGTCAAAGGATCATCCCGCTGCGAAATACCTCGAACTCAATCCGGATCAGCTGGCCCTGCTGGGCTTTGAATGCCAGCCTTCGGGATTGTATTATAAAAACATCCGCCATGGCAGCAGCGACAAAGGAACAACCTGCCTTTATTTTACTGCAGGAACCTACAGCGCCAGCATCATCCTTCACCCGGGCGAGCAGATCACAGGCCATTCGCAACCAGAAAAGATCCTGAAGAAACAGGCGCTTACCACGCATGATTTTTACCCTGTCGTTGTAGCCGGTTTTAATGGCAACAGGACACTCGACATGATCGGGGCTGAAAAGGACCCTGCCATGAAACTGCTGCCGGTACAGGTCAACATGGCGGCTTTAAACCTGGGGAAAAGAGCGGATACGCTGGTCTTCTGGTTTAAACCAACACCGGACTTAACCAAGATGCTCTCATCCATTGCAAAGGTCGATGACTATCTGCAATCCTGTCCTGCCGATCCCGCCGAGGCAAGGCATAACATAAAAAAATAGGGGATTATTCCCGACCCGAGGCCTACCCGATCCAGATGGTTTTGATGTTGACAAACTCCCGGATGCCACAGGTGCCCAGTTCCCGCCCGTAACCCGATTTTTTAATTCCGCCAAAGGGTAGCCGCGGATCTGATTTGGTCATGCCGTTCACAAACATGGCGCCCGTTTCAACGCGCCTGGCAATATCTTCGCCTTGCTGCAGGTCGCGGGTCCAGACACAGCCTCCCAGTCCGAAAGCCGAATCGTTGGCAACCGCAATGGCCTCTTCTGCATTTTTAACAGTTATAATGGAAACTACAGGTCCAAAGGTCTCCTCATCGTAAACAGCCATCCCTTTTCTGACATCAGCCAGGATCGTGGGTTCGAAATAACAGCCCTGCCGGGTGGGCCGATGACCGCCGGCAACCAGGCGGGCCCCAGCATCAACGGACCGGGTAACCTGGCTTACGATCTCATCCACCAGGTCGGGCCTTGCCAGCGGGCCAACCTGCGTATCTTGATCCATCGGATCTCCCATCCGGAGAGCCTCAAACGCTGTTTTTAGCGCTCTTTCAAACGGCAGGGCCACCTGTTCCGCTACAATGAAGCGTTTCGCGGCGATACAGCTTTGTCCCTGGTTGATCATACGGGCCGTTACGGCGGTTTTTACCGCCAGGTTTAGATCGGCATCTTCAAGCACGATAAACGCATCGGCGCCTCCCAGTTCCAGCACAGTCTTTTTCAGGTGCCTGCCGGCGAGGGAAGCCACCTGGCTGCCTGCAGCCTCGCTGCCTGTCAGCGTGACCGCCGCCACGTGCGGGTGGGCGATGACCGCCTCAACGGAGGCGGAGGGGATCAGCAAGGTTCTGAAGAGGTCGGGCGGAAATCCTGCCTCCCGGAAGATCGCTTCAATGGCAAGGGCACAACCTGGCACATTGGAGGCATGCTTCAGCACCGCTGCATTGCCCGCCATCAGCGCCGGGGCTGCAAAACGGATCACCTGCCAGAAGGGGAAGTTCCAGGGCATCACGGCAAGCACAATACCGATGGGCTGAAAGGTTACAAAGCTGCGGCTGGCATCTGTGGAGATCAATTTATCGGTTAGCATCCCGGCAGCGTGTTCGGCATAATATTCGCAAACCCAGGCGCACTTTTCAACCTCTGCCATCGACTCCCGCAACAACTTCCCCATCTCAAGGGTCATCAGCCGGGCATATTCCTCCTTTTTCTGCCGCAGGATGGCAGCGGCGTTTTTCATCAGGGTGGCCCGGTGGTCAAAGGGGGTTGATTTCCAGGTCAGCCAGGCTGAATTTACCGATTCTATAATGGCAGAGACCTCCTGTGGCTGTTGGTCACGGTATTCGATGATCGTTT
>SESB01000799.1_pt1 | contig 22517 bp, 25 predicted proteins | sample 3171441 | NCBI WGS metagenome assembly SESB01 (sample SAMN06051867, study PRJNA518727) | freshwater metagenome | biome: subpolar coniferous forest; feature: holomictic lake; material: water; isolation source: holomictic Lake 227, 6 m depth | place: Canada: near Kenora, Ontario | collected... | reverse complement strand
GCGCTTACCAGCAATTCCGAATGTGCCAACCCTGAACGAGCAAGGTCTCAAAGGTTTTGAAGTCAAAGTTTGGCATGGTATGTACACACCAAAAGGTGTTCCAAAACCGATTTTGGATAAGTTGAATGCTGCCTTGAAGAAAGCACTCAATACACCTGATGTCAAAAAACGTTTGGAAGATGCCAACATTGATATTGTTTCACCAGAGAAGATGACCCCTGCCGGTCTTAAGTCTCACCTCGAAGCAGAAATCAACGTTTGGGGTCCAATCATTCGCAAGTCGAACATTCCGGACTAAACATCCACTGCAATCAATAAAAAAGCCGGCAATTGCTGGCTTTTTTAGTTCTATGAGTGTGAATGATGATTGATTAGCCTGGCCTAAATAAATATCCAGAGCGCGCCTTAGCCCTACGTCTTTGATTCAGCGTAGCAAAGAAAGCCAGCAGCGCCCAGATGGCTAAGAATGGGTCAAGTACATAATCCCAAAGATTGGCAGACTCATGCCAATGGGCAGCCCAAGCGATGATCGCAATCGCGATGATCCAAACGCCCTTAGGCCAATTGGCCAAACCACACACCAAAGCAAAGGCCAGGACTGCGATCAGGAAAGCAATAGAACCATAACCCCAAGCATAAGGATCTACCATGCCAAGACCTAAGGCAAAGGGATAAAAGCCTAGGGCGATGAGGGCAATGCCAAACTTAAACGCAATGGGTGTTGTCTTACTTGCAGGGAGCAAAGAACTCCACAGCAAGAGCGTTAAGACAATACTAAGATCACCTGTCACGCCGCGAACATAGGCAGCAAGCGGTAGTTCCATTCCTAAACCCAGCGGCCAGAATAAGAGATTTCCAAATAGTACGATGAGGAGTAGGTTAGCAATCAAAGGAAACTCTTGTTGATTGAGTTTTTGCAAAATCAATACCAGCACTGTTGCACAGGTAATGGAGAGCTCTATTAGGGCGAAGGTTTGCATGAGGCTATTCATTGCTGTATCTCCTTCGTAGCTGAATCTGTTTCAAGAGTTTGCATTTGATTATTTGCCCGCTTTAACCAGGCCCCCGAGAAATAACGATGGCGAATCTTTTTACGATCCCAGGTGTAGACTAAGTGCGCATCATTACCATCGACACTAATGAGGTAGGGATAAGAAAACTCTTTGCGATTTTGATCTGGCAATGCTTCATCATCTTCTAAGACCTCGACAACTTGCCATTGATTTGATTTTGGCTCACTCATGAATAAGGTCAAACGATAACGCCCTGTTTCAATATTGTTCAGCACCAAAATACGCACACCATTATTTAACTGTAAGCCAGCAACAGCAGAATTCGGGTTAGCAATCGGCAAGTCTTCAGCTACCTGCCAAGACTGTCCCGCATTTTGGGTTTGACTTACTGGCACTTGCTTAGCTTGACTAGCGCTTCTGGTTTGACGGAACAATGCAGTCCCATCCTGGGCACTATTGACAAAGACCAGAGGCTGAATAGCCCCTCTACCTGAACTCATACGACGCTTATCAATCACTTGTCCAGCGTCGATTCTTAAGAACTCACCGAAGCGCCCTATCCACTCGTGATAAGCAGGTAGACCTAAACGGCCATCAGCAAATGGCAGCGCAGGTGATTTCACTAAGGTACTCAGATTAATCAGAGGTGAACTGATGAGTCGCTGTGGATTAGACCAAGTTAACCCTTCATCATCTGAAATGATGCTGGAGATCGAGCTACCAGCCCAGCCACCAATCGAAACGGTAACAAAGAATAATTGCAGGCGGCCATCTGCCATTCTGCTGGGGACAGGATTGCCGAGTTTGGCGATATAGCGAGATAAACCCGTTTCAGCACTGACTCGGTCTATCACTACAGTAGGCGCGCTCCAACTGGAAGCTCGAGGATCAAAAACAGCGCTATAAATGGAGACGTCTGCAGCACCCTCCCGACTACCCGCAAACCAGAATGCGCGAACTGCACCATCCTTTAATGCAATCAAGGAGGCAGCATGCACTGAAGCAGCACCGGTATCTGGCAACCAAGTTGCTATGGGGCTGGGGATGTGAGGTTTACTAGGGGCAATAGCGTTCTTAGACTTGCTTACAAGCTGAGGCTCCAGCTCTTCTTCAACTGAAGAAGGGTCGCCGATCACAAATGGCGCCCAAGCTGGACGACTGTCGATATGCAAAAAGCCAATCACTGCAGCTAGTAATAAAAAACAGAAAGCAATGACACGGCTCATCTACAAACATCCTTCACATTCAAATTTACTGGGTTAGTTACGGGAGTAGCAATCAGATACTCGTGAACGAATAACTGCTTACCAATTTGACCTCTTAGCATTTCTTGGATTTCTTCATTGGAGTGGCGAGCCCTCATTTCGATTCTCTGCCCTACTATCTGACAAGAGTCACACAAAGCAGGAGTCGATCCAAGCGGTGTATGTACTGCCACTAAAGGGTAAGTGCTAGTTAGACCAGAAACATCGCTAGCGTCTTTAGCTAAATAACCATGAAGCTTGGCGCCCGGTAACAACAAGCGATACTCTTCATCCTTTGCCCGATAGTCACAGGGTATCCATACATCTTTTCCCTGCAACTGAGCAATACTTGCCTCTGAATAGCGCCCTAGCTGACCCTCTAGCGGAGCAAGGCTGCTCGTTAATGCGCAATAGGTCAGAAAACAGGCTGCCAAAGCCAGAGTCTTCGTTTGAGTACGCTTAAATAAGCCCACTAGGACAATAGCGATGCTAGCAGCCATCGCTATCCAATGACAGTAAGAATAGGTCCATGAGGCGGCATCCCCCATAAAGCCTGAGAGCTGTAAATTTGCAGCAATCCAAAGCAATACAGAAAGCACTAAGAGTTGTAAAAGCAAGGCGATCCGAAAACCCCATAAAGGCAAACGATCCCAATGTAAGGCAATCAATGCCGCGAATGCTGGCATCACAGGCAATAAATAACGACCAGAGCGCTGACTAGGGAAACTAAACACAATGAAGAATGCTACAACCAGCAATAAGAGCAGGCTTTCCTCTATATCCAAGAAGCGACGCTCACGCCAACACTGTAATAAGGTGGATATCAATACAAAGGTAAATAGGCCCGCATTAGCCAATGTCGTTAAGAGCAGCAACCAAATGCTATCGCCGCCCCGTATCAAATCCAATACGTAATTTGAATTCCGTGCCGCAAATTTTCCAGCATTTTCACCCAGAACAAATTCCCTCCACACCGCTTCTGGATAGGGATCCAATGCAAACCATAAAGCAAATACCCCAATGGCCAGGACAGCAGCCAGAAATACTTTATAGAGATCTTGCAGCAGCACTTTGGGAATACTCCACTGACGCCAACGCCAGTAATAGAGGCCTAATGCAAATGAGGCTGGAACAATATACGCAAAAGATTTAGCAAATAATGCCAGTCCAAAACAAATACCTGCTAATACAGGGAAAAAGAATTTGGATTCAAAAGCGCACTTACCCCAATACAGGAGAGCGAGAAATGGCAAGCTAAGCCAAAATACTTCTGGTGGGTCAGTTAAAAACGGACGCCCATAACGATAAGTCGCGAAGAAAGACAGCCAAACCAGTCCTGCCAAAAGACCGGTTTGAGTTTTTCCACTAAATCGGCGCACTGCTAAAAATAAGAAAAATGCTGTGAGGCCGGTATACAAAATACTAGGCCAGCGTAAATTAAGCAGAGACCATTCACTTCCCCAATGGCTACTAGCAATACCCTGCCAAAAAATAAGGGGGGGTTTCGTATTTTTAATGCCATCCATTTCAGACTGTAGTGGTAACCAATTTCCTGCCTCAGCCGTCATACGAACGATATGCATATAGGGATACTCATCCCCATTTTTAGGTGCAAAGCGACTATCTAAGCCATAAAGATAGGTAAATACACCTAAAAAAAGGATTAAGAGTGCCGAACGATAAGAAAATGAGCCTCGCATGCCTCTAGTTTATAGGGCTTACAAGAAGGTTGGAGAAAACTGAATTCATAGACATTTTCGAATGAGCTTATGAAAAATGAATCTGAGGCAAATTGCAGTTTTTGAGCACTTCTTGATTAAGATGCTAATAAGATCAAAACGTAACTGATTACCCAGAATGAATCTGAATGGAGATAGACCACATGCGAGCACAGTTTTTAAAACCCGCAATCTTAGTATCGATTTACCTTGGCCTAAGCCCATGGAGTAGTGCTGCTCTGGCACAAAATGCCGATGCAAGTGATTTATATAAACGTGGCTTAGCAGCAACTTGCGCTAATTGCCACGGCACAGATGGCAAAGGGGTAGTTGAAGGCGGAATGCCTTTGATCAACAACCTTACTAGCGAGCAAATGCTAACTCAACTCAAAGCATTTAAATCTGGTGCGCGTGAAGGCACTATCATGCCGCAGCTAGCTAAAGGCTACTCTGACGAGCAACTCGAAACTATCGCCAATCAACTTGGCAAGAAATAATAAGGAAGCCCATCATGGATCGTCGACATTTTATTAGCCAAAGCGCAGCTGCACTTGGTTTACTCGCTGGTTTTTCTGGTCAAGCGCGCGCTAATTTACAAAAAGCAGAAATCCTCGTGATAGGCGGTGGATATGGCGGCGCAACAGCCGCTAAATATCTGCGCTTATTCTCAAACAATACTGCGAAGGTAACGCTCATTGAGCCTAATGCTTCTTTTGTATCCTGCCCACTCTCCAATTTGGTAGTCGGTGGTTCTCGCACTCTTGCTGAGCTCACCACTCCTTACGACAACCTCAGCAAACGTCATGGCATCAAAATTATCCAAGACAGCGTTGCCAGTATTGATGCAGACAAAAAAACAGTCAAGCTGGCATCAGGGAAAACATTGCACTATGACAAAGCAATTGTTTCTCCTGGCGTTACCTTGATGATGAATAGCATTGAAGGCTTAGCTCAAGCAAATCAAGCTGGTGTTACTTTGCAAGCCTGGAAAGCAGGTTCTGAGACTGTTGCTCTCCATAAACAATTAGCCGCAATGCGTGACGGCGGGACGTTTGCTATTAGCGTACCGGAAGCGCCTTATCGCTGCCCTCCTGGCCCTTATGAACGCGCTTGCCAAGTGGCCAATTACTTAAAACACAACAAACCTAAATCCAAGGTGTTGATCTTGGATGCCAACCAAGACGTTACTTCAAAAGGTGCGTTGTTCAAAAAAGTATGGGCTGAGCAATATCCTGGAATCGTTGAGTATTTACCAAAATACAATGTGACTGCAGTTGACGCCAAAACAAAGACGATTAAATTTGAGGTGCAAGACGATATCAAAGCAGATGTATTAAATCTATTGCCTGCGATGAGTGCTGGTGAAATTGCCGTCAAAACAGGTCTAGCAAATTCCAATGGTCGCTGGGTCAATGTGAATTACCTGAACTTTGAATCCACCGCGCAAAAAGATATCCATGTATTAGGCGATTCAATACAGGTTGCTCCAGCAATGCCAAAATCCGGTCACATGGCCAATCAACACGCTAAAGTAGCTGCGGCGGCAATTGTTGCAGAGCTCAGTGGTTGGGAAGTAAACCCAGCTCCTGTACTGACAAATACTTGCTATAGCTTTGTAAATGACCGCGAAGTAGTGCACGTCGCTAGCGTTCACCAGTACAACGCTGCCGAAAAGACCTTTAAACCGGTTCCTGGCTCTGGTGGTCTCTCTCCAGCACCATCCACTCTTGAAGGGGTATATGCATGGGGCTGGGCCCACAATATCTGGGCCGATAGTTTGGGTTGACCCGGATCAACACTTACGAAAAAAAGGGGCTTGTGGGCCTCTTTTTTGTTTATCTAGCTCCAAATGGGAAATATACTGAGCCAAAGAGAATATAAAAATTGGAGACTTGATGAATATGACCCCTTCCTCCCCAAAGGATGCTTCTAAATTGGAAGATGCCATTGAAAAGTGGACAGTTCCCATCGGGAACTTATTTGTTTCCTTGTTTCATCGGATTGCTCTATTTGGCATCGGCGCTGCAACAGTTTGGTCTGCAGCAGTTGCCTTTCTAGGAATGGCTCATAAAGGCTCAGCCTCGATTGAAGATTTACTATTGCTTTTTATCTATTTAGAAATTGGCGCCATGGTTGGTATTTATTTCAAAACCAATCACATGCCAGTGCGCTTTCTGATTTATGTGGCCATTACCGCAGTCACCCGTCTCATTATTGATTTAGTTAATACTAAGCATGAAGCAGATTTGGCGATTCTGTTCATGGGTTTAACTATTTTAATTTTGGCTCTCGCCAATGCAGTTGTACGCTATGCCTCTTGGAAATTCCCTAGTAGGTCCGGCGATAACGAATAAATATTCCCTAGCGCTTCACGAAGGCGCTACGGTTGAAATGTGACGTAAAGCCTATCAATCCGCATGATCCAAATTAGAAAATCCCAAGATAGAGGCTATGCCGACCATGGTTGGCTAAAAAGCTTTCATTCTTTCTCCTTTGCTGGTTACCACGACCCCCAATTTATGGGCTGGGGGAACTTAAGAGTGATTAATGAAGATCGTATTGCTGCTGGAATGGGGTTTGGTAAGCATGGGCATCGCAATATGGAAATTATTAGCTACGTCCTCTCTGGCGAATTAGCCCATCAAGATAGCATCGGTAACGTCAAAGGCATCCCGCCTGGTGATGTGCAACGCATGAGTGCAGGATCTGGTGTAACCCATAGTGAATTTAATCACGCCCAAGACCAAACAACCCACTTTCTACAAATTTGGATTGAGCCAAATGTCCTTGAGATTCCCCCGGGCTATGAACAGACAACCATTCCTTTGATCGAGAAGCAAGGCAAGCTACGTTTGGTGGCATCGCCAGACGGTGCAGATGGTTCTGTAAAATTATTTGCCGATGCCAAAGTCTATGCTGGTCTCTTTGATCACTCTCAATCGGCGCAAGTAGAGTTGGACCCTAAGCGTAAAGCTTACGTTCACCTCATTCGTGGATTACTTGAGGTCAATGGCCAACATCTGACTAGTGGCGATGCTTTACTCATAGAGAATGAATCACAGCTTAACTTCAGTCACGGTAGTGATGCTGAAGTCCTGCTTTTTGAGTTGAGCCATTCCTCACATTCCTAATTATCTGTCGAAGATTTACCCATTTCTATTTGAGGATCGCTATTCACCATGATTGAAATCTCCGAAAAGCGCTTAATCGGCCCGATTATTCGCTTACATCCCAGTGACAACATTGTCGTAGCCCGCATTGATATTGGCATTGGCGCCGAAGTGCCAAGTGAGAATTTCACGAGCCGCAGTCAAGTTCCTGCTGGCTACAAAATTGCTGCAAAGAAGATTCTCAAAGGTGAGCCGATTCTGAAGTACAACGTGACGGTGGGTTTTGCCAACACGGATATTGAAGCGGGCACGATGGTTCACAGTCACAACACGGAGTTCCGTGAATTTGATCGTGACTACGCGTATGCCAGCGAGTTCAAGCCTATTCAAATGCTTCCCGAGTCAGAGCGCGCCACATTTCAGGGTTATGTAAGGCCGAATGGCAAAGTGGGTACGCGTAACTTTATTGGCATCCTATCGACTGTTAATTGCTCAGCAACGGTAGTAAACAAAATTGCAGATTGGTTTACACCAGAACGTTTGAAAGATTTTCCAAACGTCGATGGTGTTGTGGCATTTAGTCACGATATTGGTTGCGGCATGGAAATGAGTGGCGAACCTATGGAACTCCTGCGCCGCACCATGGCTGGCTATGCTCGTCACCCTAACCTTGCTGCCGCACTGATTGTTGGCTTAGGCTGTGAACGTAATCAACTTAAAGGCCTGATGGAGCAGGAAGACTTAACTGCCGGTAATAATTTGCACACCTTCATCATGCAAGAGACTGGCGGGACTCGCAAAACGATTGAAGCAGGAATAGAAGCGGTCAAGGCGCTGCTTACAGAAGCAAACAAAGCCAAGCGGGAAACTGTCTCAGCTAGCCATCTATGTGTAGGCTTGCAATGCGGTGGCTCGGATGGATTCTCATCCATCACTGCAAATCCAGCTCTAGGGGCGGCTATTGATATATTGGCTCGCCATGGTGGAACAGGCATCCTCTCTGAAACACCAGAGATCTATGGTGTTGAACATACCCTCACTCGGCGTGCCGCAAGTAAAGCCATCGGTGAGAAGTTGATTTCCAGGATACGTTGGTGGAAAGACGAATATTCGGTTGGGCGAGATGTACAGATTAATGGTCAGGTTAGTCCCGGAAACCAGATTGGTGGTTTGGCCAACATCTTTGAAAAATCATTGGGCTCCTCCATGAAGGGGGGTACTGGGCCCCTAATGGAAGTGTATAAATACGCTGAGCCTGTCACTACAAAAGGCTTTGTCTTTATGGATACCCCAGGGTTTGATCCAGTCTCAGCTACCGGACAAATTGCCGGTGGTGCCAACCTCATTGCCTTTACTACCGGGAGAGGATCCATGTTTGGCTCGAAGCCGGCCCCCTGCATCAAACTGGCTACGAATACCCCTATGTATCAGAGACTTACTGAGGATATGGATATTAATTGCGGGGAAATCTTGGATGGCACCGTATCCGTTCAAGAGATGGGGCAGCAAATATTTACGCTTTTCCTGCGCACCGCTTCAGGAGAGCCCTCTAAAAGCGAGCTGCTTGGGTTGGGCGATTATGAGTTTGTTCCATGGCAAATCGGGGTAATGAGCTAAGAGGAATGTAGAATTCATCATTAGCTTAATCAGGATTGAATCAGGCTCATGAAATTTCAGGATTACTACGAAACGCTCGGTGTACCACGCTCCGCTGCCGAGGCAGAAATTAAGGCGGCCTACCGCAAGTTGGCCCGCAAATATCATCCAGACGTCAACAAAGAAGCTGGTGCAGAAGAACAGTTCAAGCAACTTGGTGAAGCTTATGCCGTTTTGAAAGATACTGAAAAACGCGCAGCCTACGATCGCTTTGGTGCTAACTGGAAAAATGGTCAAGAGTTCACTCCTCCACCAAATTGGAATGAAGGTTTTGAATATTCTGATGGTGGCTTTGGTGGTGACAACCCAGGCTATGGCGGTGGTTTCGAAGGTGACCAGAGTGAATTCTTTGAATCCCTTTTTGGTAGAGGCAGACATCGTCAAGGGGGTCGTGGCGGACAACAACATCAAGGAATGAACTTCAAAGGCCAAGATCATCACGCTAAAATTTTGATTGATATTGCGGATGCGTATAACGGTGCTAAACGTACTATCGCCTTACATATGCCAACGCGTGACGCTAGCGGCCACGTCAGCACGCAAGAACGGAAATTAGACGTCAGTATTCCAAAGGGCATTAAAGCAGGACAAAATCTCCGTCTCTCAGGCCAAGGTGGCCCTGGCGTAGGCGAAGGACCTGCAGGTGATCTCTATTTAGAAATTGATTTTCATCCAAACCCCATCTATCGCGTTGATGGCAAAGATGTCTTCATCGATATTCCGTTGGCACCGTGGGAAGCTGCTTTAGGTACCACCGTCAACGTCCCCACTCCAGCAGGTTCAACATTGGAGTTAAAGATTCCCGCGGGAACCGTTGCAGGCCGCAAGATGCGCCTCAAAGGTAAAGGCATTCCGAGCGCAGAGCCTGGCGATTTATATGTAGTTCCAACCATTGCTTTACCTCCTGCAACAAGCGACGCACAAAAAGAAGCCTATCAACATTTTGAGAAGGCTTTTGATTTCAACCCTAGATCTCATTTGAAGGGATGATCCTATGGCCCAAACGAATATCACCTGGATTGAAGGTAGTGTTGTAGAAAATGAAGTGCACATGACTATTGTGGAACTCTCCCATGCCTCATGTACGCCACAAGAACTCATCATGTCTTGGGTTACCGAAGGCGTACTCAGCCCTACTGGTGCATCCCCTGAAGATTGGCGCTTTAGTGGTGACTCACTCAGAAGAGCTAAAACTGCAGCTCATCTCACGCACGATCTAGAGCTCAATGTTCCGGGCGTTGCTTTAGCACTGGAACTCCTAGAGGAGATTACGCAGCTACGAGCCCTTTTGAACCGCCAGATTTAGCTTAATTTGGGATTACTATGACTCGGAGCGGCTTAAGAGCTGCTCCCAGCGTTGCAAGTTTTGATCTAACTGCTGTGTAATCTCCGTTAAACGCGCCTGCATGCTAGCTGCCAACTCAGGTTCATTTTTATAGAGTTCTGGATTGCTCATCGCAATCCCAATGTCCGTCTGCTCAGTCTCCAGCCCCTCGATTTGCAAAGGCAAAGTCTCTAGCTCTTGACGCTCTTTGCCATTGAGCTTTTGTACGCCACTCTTGCTTGCCGGCTTAGCCACAACCTGTGCCTCCACTTTAAGCTCTGCCTTCGCTTCAATCTTCAGCTCTGATTTATTGACAGACTTAGTAGCAGAGTTGCTAGCGCGAATCTTGTCAGATCGTGCTTTTTGAATTTTCCAATCCTCATAGCCACCTTCATACTCTCGCCAGAATCCTTCACCCTCATGCGCAATGATGCTAGTAACTACGTTATCTAAGAAGTAACGATCATGACTGACTAGGAAGACAGTCCCTTTATAGTCTTGTAGCAACTGCTCAAGCAAGTCTAGGGTATCAATATCCAAGTCATTGGTTGGCTCATCCAATACCAATACATTGGCAGGCCTCGCAAATAAACGAGCTAGCAGTAAACGATTGCGCTCACCTCCAGATAAAGTGCTCACTGGAGAATTGGTGCGCTCTGGGGAAAATAAGAAATCACTCAAATAGCTCTTGACGTGTTTTTTGTTGCCATTAATTTCAATCCACTCACTACCAGGGCTAATGTAATCCTCAAGAGAAGCATTGAGATCCAAGCCTTCACGCATTTGATCAAAGTACGCTACTTCAATGCGGGTACCCATCGTTGCTGTTCCAGAATCAGGAGCAATGGTGCCAAGAATCAGTTTGAGCAAAGTCGTTTTACCAGCCCCATTCGGTCCAAGCAGGCCGACTTTATCGCCACGCAAAATCGTTGCAGTGAAGTCAGTAACAATAGGTCGATCGTAAGATTTACTGACATTTTGTAGATCAGCAACGATCTTACCGCTACGATCTCCCGCAGAAACAGCCAATTTCACTTGACCCATCGCATCCCTGCGCTCAGCACGGCTATTGCGCAATGTCTCTAGACGTGCAATACGCGCTACGCTTCGAGTACGACGCGCTTCAACCCCTTTACGTATCCATACCTCCTCTTGAGCCAATAATTTATCAGCCCTTGCATTAGCCAATGACTCGGAGTTCAGTTCTTGTTCTTTTAATACTTCGTATTGTGTGAAGTTACCGGGATAACTACGTAAGATCCCGCGATCCAACTCCACGATTTGGGTACAAACATTATCTAAAAAGGCACGATCATGGGTCACCAGAATGACTGATCCTTGGTATTCCTTTAAAAGCTCTTCTAACCAAGCGATTGAATCTAAGTCCAAGTGGTTGGTTGGCTCATCGAGCAATAAAACATCTGGCATTTCCACTAAAGCGCGGGCAAGTGCTACACGTTTTTTGGTTCCGCCCGAGAGTGTACTGATTTTAAGATCCGCCTCTAAATGCAGGCGATCTAATGTCTCGTAAACCCGCTGCTCCCAGTTCCAGCCACTGAGGGCTTCTAACTGAGATTGCACTTCATCCAAACGATGATGCGAGGCATCATCCCAATCGCCCACACTTAGAGCCTCATACTCTTCACGCAAAGCCTTAGCCTGCGCCACACCCTTTGAGACTGCTTCAAATATCGTTTCTTCAGCGTCAAAAATAGGTTCCTGAGGAACATAGGCAATACGCAAGCCCTGTTGATACTGCAGGAGTCCGTCATCCAGTTTTTCAATGCCAGCCAATATCTTCAATAAAGAAGATTTGCCAGTGCCATTGCGGCCAATTAAGCCAACACGCTCACCCGATTCGAGTGAAAAAGCCGTGTTTGCGAGGAGGTCAACGTGGCCGAAAGCCAGTTTTGCATCAGTGAGTACGATTAAAGCCATGGCGACATTATCGCTACTTCACCCAATCTCCTGATATTTCTAATAAACATGGTGTTGCGCAGTAGAATTTACTAAAGCAATCAGTCCAAATTAAGAGATAAATGACCTGCAAACTCAGTACCGCTAACCCTCGCCTCATCCTCTTTGCAGGTCATGCAGGCACTGGTAAATCCACCTTAGCAAAAAAGGCCTTACCGCGCATTGTTGAAAAAACAGGGGAAGATTTTTTCTTTCTGGACAAAGATACGGTTTATGGAGCCTATAGCGCCCATGTAATGGAGCTCACCACCAATAATCCCAATGATCGCGACAGCCCCTACTATCTTGAAAACCTCCGGGATTGGGAATATTCAGGCCTCATTGCCCTAGCAAAAGAAAATCTTCAACTTGGGGTGAATGTCATTCTTGTAGGCCCATTCTCTAGCGAGATCCAAAGTGGCAGGATGTTTAACCCAGAAGAGCTTGGAGTTCCAAATGCATCTAGCATCAAAATCGCCTGGATTGATCTAGAAGCGAATGAAGCAAAACATCGAATGGAAATGCGTGCCGATCCCAGAGATGAATACAAGCTCGCGCACTGGGATCAGTACCTCAAGCGCAGAGTGCAGCCACCAGAACACATAGCAATACAGCGCTTTGATAATTTACATTTCGATGAAGCCAAGTTTGAGGCACTACTCAACCACTTAGTGCAATAAATTGCAGACAAAAAAATAGAGCCCCTTAGGGGCCCTATCTCAAGCACTAAGAACTGAATTCTTAGAACTTGTATGTCACACCTACAGCTGGCATCCATGGATTCAAGGTTAATGTACCTAAATTAGTACCGCCTGAAACAGTCTTAACCTCAGTGCTCATAGTTGCGTATTTCAAGTCAACGTTCATACCCCAGTTTTTATCAAACATATAGTCCATACCGATTTGTCCAACTACACCAATGCTAGATTGATTAACCGTTACAGAATTTCCAAGTGCTGGGAAATTTTGGCGATTACCGAAAATTGTGTAGTTCACACCGAGACCTACGTATGGTTTGAATGCACCTAAATCTGTAAAGTGATACTGTGCCAATAAGGACGGTGGTAAAGCAGTAATCTTACCGACGTTGGTATTGCCTGATCCAGCAGTAATATTTACTTGCTGTGGATATGTTAAAACTAACTCAGCAGCGATATTTTTAGTAAAGAAATAAGAAACATCCACTTCAGGAATCCATTGATTCTGTGCCTTAACATTTAAAGCCTGAACTGCTCCATTACCGCCAGATTGCCCATTCTGAAACAACAAATCCACGGCGCGCACACGAATCATCCATGGATTTTCCGCTGCAGCTTGTGCCTGTGCGGCGATTGGTGCTAGCGATGCTACTGCAGCCATTGCTGCCACGAGAGTTTTAATACGCATGATGATTTCCTCTTTGTTATCAATTTGATGAGTTCATTTTCGAATTGATAAGTGGGAAGGAATTTGATGCAAATCAAATTAAATCAGGCTGTGATTTTTAAATTTGCTAAAAAGCAACAGTGTTTTGTTATTTACTTGATGCAGATCAAATGGATTCGGATTTACCCAAATCTTTGTCTTAAAAATTACCTACAACACCTTGGAATAGGTTCCTTTAGCCTGTGACTCTCTAAGATGCCTATCGAAGGTCATCGCTACCCGTCTTGCCAGTAGTCTGCCCTTGATTGGAACCTGCATACTGGTGCCCTGCCATTCCAGTAAGCCTGCATCCTCAAGGCCTTTGAGCTCTTCTAGCTCCGCTTTGAAATAGCTAGAAAAATCAATGTGATGTGCATTTGCAAATGATTCGGTATTGAGGGCAAATTGACACATCAACTCACCAATCAATTCACGACGCAATAAATCATCTGGATTTAGTTGTAAACCTCTGAGTACTGGTAAATGCCCTTGATCTAGAGCTGCGTAATACTCATCCAAGGTACGTACATTTTGAGAGTAGCAATCGTCCACTTTGCCAATGGAGGAAATTCCAAATGCCAAGAGATCACATTCCGCTTGAGTTGAATAGCCTTGGAAATTACGATGTAGCTTTCCTTCTTTTTGTGCAATTGCCAATTCATCATCTGGCTTTGCAAAATGATCCATTCCAATGAAAACATAACCAGCCTCACCTAAGCGCGCAATGGTATTGGAGAGGATGTCTAGCTTATCAGCTGCAGGCGGCAGTTCAGCCTCTGATATACGACGTTGAGGTTTAAAGATATGCGGCAAATGCGCATAGTTATACACAGAAAGACGATCTGGATTCATGGCCAAGACCGTATCAACCGTTTCTTTGAAGGTCTCAGGCGTTTGCTTAGGTAAACCATAAATTAAATCGACGCTTCTGGATTTAAAACCATATTTTCTTGACCAGTCCATCACAGCTTGAGTCTCTTCAATAGTCTGCACACGATGAACCGCCTCTTGTACGGCAAGATTGAAATCTTGGACCCCAAGGCTAATGCGGTTAAATCCCAATTCTGCCAAGAGCGCAATATCTTTCTCGGTTACTCGCCGCGGATCGATCTCGATGGAGTATTCACCTCCGGGAAGTAACTCAAAATGCTCCCTTGTGTACTGCATTAACTCGATCATCTCTTCATGAGAAAGAAATGTTGGCGTACCACCACCCCAATGTAACTGAGTGATCGGGATCTTTTTCTGCGCCCCCATAGCTGAGCTCACCATTGCCATTTCTTTCGCCAGATACTTGATGTACTTTGCACTGCGGCCATGATCTTTAGTAATGATCTTGTTACATCCGCAGTAATAACAAATATTGGGGCAAAACGGAAGATGAAAGTAAAGGGATAAGGGCTCATTTACTTTGGCAACCCGTTTTAATGCCCCTAAGTAGTCGGCTTCTGAAAACTCAGTCACAAAACGGTCGGCACTTGGATAAGAGGTATATCTCGGTCCATTGATATCGAACTTTTTCAGTAATTCAGGATGAAATAAAACTTCTTTTTCTTCTGCTGGACCAGGAGTTACTACAGAGTTCATAAATGGTTCGTCAATCAGTATCAAGGCTATTGAGAGAGGCAATCTAAGGCAAGCGCTTCTGCTACTTTAATCCCATCAACACCAGCCGACAAGATTCCACCTGCATAGCCAGCACCTTCGCCGGCAGGATATAGGCCCTTAATGTTCAAACTCTGAAAGTTAACCCCTCTCGTGATGCGTAAAGGTGAGGAAGTTCTAGTTTCAACGCCAGTTAAAACGGCGTCATTCATTGAAAACCCTTTAATTTGCTTTTCAAAGGCTGGTAAGGCCTCACGAATGGCTTCGATTGCAAAGGCAGGCAAACTCTCCGCCAAATCCGTTAAGTGCACCCCTGGTTTGTAAGAGGGTTGAACACTGCCAAATTGGGTTGAAGGCTTCCCTTTTAAAAAGTCGCCAACTAACTGGCCTGGAGCTTCATAAGTACCACCACCAAGCTCAAAGGCTTTGGATTCAATGGCGCGCTGAAATTCGATGCCAGCAAGCGGACCGCCTGGGTAATCCTCTGGAGTAATGCCCACCACAATGCCTGCATTCGCATTTCGTTCATTGCGAGAATACTGACTCATACCGTTAGTAACAACGCGGTTGGGTTCTGATGCAGCAGCTACAACCGTACCTCCTGGGCACATGCAAAAACTATATACAGAACGGCCATTCTTGGCATGGTGAACCAATTTGTAATCCGCGGCACCAATCAGCTCATTACCTGCGTGCGGACCAAGTCGCGCTCGATCAATAAGCGACTGGGGGTGTTCAATACGAAACCCCACCGAGAAAGGCTTCGCCTCCATAAATACTCCAGCAGCATACAAAGCCTCAAAGGTATCCCGGGCACTATGTCCCAGAGCAAGAACTACATGACTTGCGGGTAGATCATCGTAGCCTTCAATCTTGACGCCAGTAATTTGCTCATCATGAATATCAAAGCCAATCACTTTCTGGGAAAAACGAATTTCACCACCGAGATCAATAATCTCTTGCCGGATCTTTTCCACCACACCTACTAGACGGAAGGTTCCAATATGAGGCTTGGCAACATAAACAATTTCTGCCGGTGCGCCAGCTTTGACAAACTCCTGAATGACTTTGCGACCGTAGAACTTAGGATCTTTAATTTGGCTATATAACTTGCCATCCGAAAAGGTGCCGGCCCCGCCCTCACCAAATTGCACATTCGATTCTGGGTTAAGAATATTTTTGCGCCATAAACCCCAGGTGTCTTGTGTGCGTTCACGAACTTTTTTGCCACGCTCAAGGACGATAGGTTTAAAGCCCATTTGCGCCAAAACGAGCGCTGCAAATATTCCACAAGGACCAAAACCAATCACCACAGGGCGCAAGGCTTTACCGTTTGCAATGGACTCGGGTGCTTTAGCTACAAAATGGTAACTCGTATCCGGCGATAGTCTGATATGAATATCACCATCAAATTGCTTTAGCAGACTCTCTTCATTCTTAGCAGAAAGATCTACTGTGTAGATGAATGACAGTGTCGCATTTTTTCTGGCATCGTAACTGCGCTTGAAGATCTCAAATCGGATTAAGTCTTTAGCAGGAATATTGAGGCGCTTCAAAATCGCCCCCTCCAGAGCTTCTGGAGCATGGTCAATAGGCAAACGCAGTTCGGTGATACGGATCATGGGACTCTACGATACACAGTAATTTGAGGCTTACCCCTCTCTTCAAGGGAGCCCCTCAGGTCAAATAATACTGGCTAAGGACTGTCTAGTCATATGCCGAGGGGGATACAGGCGATAATGCGGCATGGCTCTACGCGCAACTATCCACAAAGCCGACCTTCACGTCGCAGATTCCGACCGCCACTATTACGGCAGCCATTCCCTCACTATTGCTAAACACCCTTCAGAAACTGAAGAGCGAATGATGATCAGAATCATCGCTTTTGCCCTACAAGCAAATGAAGATTTGGTCTTCACCAAAGGCCTGAGTGATACCGATGAGCCTGATCTTTGGATCAAGGATCTCACGGATGCCATCAAGTTATGGATAGAAATAGGGCAACCTGACGAACGTCGCATCCTTAAAGCCTGCGGTAGATCTGATCAGGTGGTTGTGTATTGCTATGGTGGTCACACTAGCAAAATTTGGTGGGATGGTATTGCCAATAAACTCACGCGTGCTCGTAACTTACAGGTGATTTCAATTCCAGCAGATCAGGCAGCAGAACTCAATAAACTGGTTGAACGCAGTATGGTGCTCCATGTCAATGTTCAAGATGGTGAAGCTTACGTCTCCTCTGATCAAGGGCAAGTGACAATAACCCCTGAAGTGTGGCGTAGTAATCAAGCGTAATTCATTTTCAAAATGAAATCTGTTGTCTTTGATACCAATGTTTTGCTAGATCTATTTGTCTTTAATGACTTCAGAGCAATTCATCTAAAAGAGGCTTTGCTTAGTCGACAAATTGATGCCATTGCTAGCCCAAAAACGCTCGAAGAATTCGCTGACGTAATTTCTCGCCCCCTGTTTTCTCTGGATACAGACGCTCAAGAACAAATTCTTGTGAAGTGGCGCTTACTTGCAAGAGTATTGGAGGATCAAAACCTCTTATCTGCGCCCTGGCAATGCCAAGATGCCGATGATCAAGTCTTTCTAGATCTGGCCTATACCGCAAAGCCGTGTACTCTCATTAGCAAAGATAATGAAATATTAAAGCTAGCTAATAGAGCGGCCAATGAAGGAATCCAGATTACCGCCGACTACACAGTCTAAGCAACAGCAAGAGAAATCTTAAAGACTCTGAGCAGCTTGCGCAGCTATTTCAAAAGATTTCAGACGGGCCTGATGATCAAATATTTGCCCAGTGAAAATCATTTCACTTGCACCAGTTACCTCTAGCCATTGACGCATCCCCTTTCGAATAGTTTCTAGTGAACCCACCACGGAAACTTGCAAGGTATGAGCAGCGGCAGCTTTTTCATGAGGCTCACAGAATTCATCAAGATCAGCAATTGGCGGTGGCAATTGGCCCCGTGTGTTACGTCTCATCCGAACAACGTTCTGCTGTAATGTGGTGTATAGATGTTGCGCTTCTTCATCGCTATCCGCAGCCACTACATTCATGACAAATGCTGAATATGGCTTATCTAATGTATCGGAGGGTTTAAAAAGTTCACGATAGATCTTCATCGCCTCCAATAATTGCTCCGGCGCAAAGTGGGAAGCAAAGGCATAAGGCAATCCAAAATGGGCAGCGAGTTGAGCGCCATAGAGGCTCGATCCTAAAATCCAAATAGGTACTTCCGTATTTGCCCCCGGTATTGCTTTTACAGCCTGCCCCTCAGAAATGGGTCCAAAGTAATGCTGCAATTCTCGAACATCCTGCGGAAAGCGATCTTCACTTCCCAGGAGATCTCGACGTAAAGCTCTGGCGGTCATTTGATCGGTACCAGGCGCCCTCCCTAAACCCAAGTCAATTCGACCGGGGTATAAGGTCTCAAGAGTGCCAAATTGCTCTGCAATCACCAAGGGGGCATGATTTGGGAGCATTACCCCTCCCGAGCCTACTCGAATTCGGGAGGTTCCCCCTGCTAAGTAGGCTATCAGTACTGCTGTTGCTGAGCTAGCATTACCGGTCATATTGTGGTGCTCGGCCACCCAGTAGCGCGTATAACCCCACTTCTCAGCGTGCCTAGCCACATCCAAAGAATTACGCAAGGCATCCCCTGCAGTAAATCCTTGCGGAATCGGAGATATATCTAGAATGGAGTACGGGATGGGATTTGCCATCACAAGATCATACTGAGAAAGTACATTATTGACATGATGAAGCAGAAAATGGCTGATCCTGACGATGGCCTATTTAAACCAGGTAGCAAATTGAAACACATCAAAACGGGGGGTTTTTATAAAGTGCTGTTGCTAGCCAATATTGAAGCCACTCTCGAACCTGCTTATGTTTACGAATCCATGCAGTCAAATGACTTTTGGATTAGACCAAAGGCGGAAATGGAAGATGGGCGCTTTGTACTCATTTCCTCCTAAAAGAGATCAAAATATGACTGAAGACAGAATCACCAACCTAGAAATCCAGCTGAGCTTTACCGAAGACCTGATCGAAAAACTGAATGAGATCGTCTATAAGCAACAGCAACAAATCGAGTTTCTCTATCGGGAGCTAAAGGACATTAAAGAGCAAGCTAGTAGCCCAGGATCTGGTGGTGGCAGCCTCAAAGATGAAATTCCACCTCACTACTAAACCACTGATAAGATTGTGCTGCACGTGTCATTTTCTACAACTTTTATAGAAAGATAACCATGGGTAACTTAACGCTATTTCTAATCCAGTGGGGCTTAACTTCTTTATCTCTTTGGGTGGCTAGCTATATTTTTAGCGGCTTACGCTTTGCAGATGGCGGCTCACTTCTGATTGCCGCTCTAGTCTTAGGCTTTGCGAATGCCATTGTTAAACCACTGTTAATACTCTTTACGCTGCCGCTAACAGTTCTGACCATGGGTCTATTTTTACTAGTGGTCAATGCTTTGGTGCTGATGCTGGTATCTGCAGTAGTCAGTGGATTTTCGATCTCTAGCTTCTGGACTGCATTATTTGCCAGTATCTTTATTTCCTTATTCAGCCTCTTTATCAGCGGCTTGGTTTTTTAATAAAACTTCTGGATTAATTCGATCCGGGATAAATACTCGACCAGGAGTGCAGTGCCGTAGCACAGGACTGCCTCTTGCTTGTGAGTGATTTTGCATTCTCGGCAGCAATACTGACACCCCCAGTTAAAAACCCAAGTCCAATAGAGACTGCACTGCTAACAACACCCTCTTTATTCACTCCTACTTGAGGGTTTTGGAGAGTTCCCACCAACTGCACTAAGCCGCCTAAATCAAATCCCGTTGTAAGGCCAGACTTCTCTTGAGGATCGATTTTTATATTAATTGCTTCAGTATTGAGGTTCACACTGCCCGATAAAGCAATATCTAATCGATCGGTCTCCACCCCAACGGAGTTCTTTAAAGAAATCATCCCATTGGTAACCGGTAAATACGCTACAGCACATTCCAGAATCGTAGTATTGGTTTTTTTACGCGTGGGGTTGATGGTATCCAAAAGAGTGATGACAAAATCTCCGCCTTTATTGAGCAATTTTGAATCGAGATTGGCATTGTTGATGGAGATCTGCAGAGCACCGTTAGAAGAAGCAGCCAACTGATGCAAGCTTTTGCCTTTCCCTGATAAGTTAAATGCAATCTGAGTATTACCACCGCTCACTTTTGCATTTGAATCAGTGCCGACATAAATTTGCTCTAGAGTAAATCCTTTGGCTATACCCTTCATGCTGACCAGAGGGCTTGCGCTATTGATTTGAGAAATTACACCCTGAGCTTGGGCCTGACCTTTACCAAGATCAAAGCTCACACCATTTACCTCAAGCATATCGCCCTTAAAAAGCACGCCGGCTTGTAAGTTTTTCCATGGGGCTTGATCTGGAATATTTAACTCAGCAATATTGATGCTTACTTTCCCGCTAGCCTCTGGGATCAAGTCGAACGGTAGGGGTTGGTCGCTAAAGAAATACTTGCCCTGCGAAGTTTTAGGGGCAACTGGTGCTTTGGCATTGGCAGAGCCGGAGGCAGCGGTAGCCGCCACCAAAGGGATCAAATCAAACGATTTAGAGCTCATTTTGATGTCAAATTGCGGTAACTTCTGTGGGCTTTTATTAATCTGCCCCTCAATATCGATGGATTTGCCGTTTAAGGAGAGGTTGAAGTCAAGCTTCATGTTGACCGGGGATTGATCCCAGTCGATGATGGCCTGACGCAATGCGCTAGTCTTGCCCTTCAAGCCTAATTTGTAATTTGCGTATTGAAGATCCAATAAGACAGTTGTTTTACTCCCACCACCTTCTAATGCAAATTGAGGAACTGTAATCAGTTTCACAGAATTACTAGCATCCTGGTAACTGATGCGCGCATCAGAAATATGAATCGATGTAATGGCTACAAAATTACTTTCATCAGATGTAGCCTGTGTAGTTGAGGTGGCAGCATTTGTAGTGTTGGTATTTTTTACATTAACGGATTCTTTTGGACTACTTGGCACGATAACTGGCGAACTTAAATCCCAGTTATCCTGCCCCGCTTTATTGGACTGCAAATGAAGTATCAGCCCATGAACACTAATGCTGCCAATTTCAACGCGCTTTGCAAAAAGAGGTAATAACTTAATATCAAGCTCAACCTGTTTTAAGCTAAGCATCTGGGGGTCGCTTGCCCAATCAGCATTACTTAAGCTTACTTGCTCAGCCTTTAATCCAATTGAAGGAAAGAAAGTCAGGCTTACGGGGCCGGAAATGGTTAAATCCCGCCCACTAGCCTCTTTCACAGAAGAGCTCAAAAACTTTGTTAATGCCACAGTATTAATCGAAGAAACGGCATACCAAGAAATGAGACTCCCTATACCCACTATAGAGATCAGAACGATGAGGAAGATTTTCAAGGGTTTACTCATGATGTATTCATTCTATATCGGAGCAAAGAAGGCGGTCAGGCTTAGACTAAAATACATGGCATGAGCACAGATAAGCTACCTCAATGCCCTGCCTGTCAGGAAGATATGACTTACCCTGATGCAGATAACTATGTCTGCGCCCAATGTGGCCACGAATGGCCCATGGCTACAGCAGCCGAAGAAACAGAAGTTGGCCTGATTGTGAAAGATGCCAATGGCAATCTATTAGCTGATGGTGACACAGTAACCCTGATTAAGGACCTTAAAGTGAAAGGCTCCTCAACCACGTTAAAGGTGGGCACCAAGATTAAAGGAATTCGCTTGGTCTCAGGCGACCATGAGGTGGACTGTAAAACAGAAGCAGGCAATATGTTGCTTAAAGCCTGCTTCCTGAAGAAAGCTTAAACGTACTGACTTAGGTGCTCGCCTTTTTCAATACTGCGTAAATCTGGTCCTTCAGCAGCAATTTTTCCTTCTTCAAGGTTTCAATTTCCTCTGGAGTGGCAGGTTCAGTAAAAGCCTCCATTCTTTGAATTTTCTGATCCAAATGATTGTGCTTATCGAATAAATGAGAAAAGTGACGATCTGAAGTTTTCAGCTGAGTAATTAATTCACGATATTCGGGGAACATAGATTCTCTTCACGTTAGATTTGTATAAAACTACCTTTTGAGTTTATCAATGCTCCTGCCTTAGGACAATGAATTCAGTAAATATTTATATTTATCCCTTACCCTTGCAAATAGCAGGAGAAACCCCATATAACACTGGTTATTTACTTACAGAAATTGAAGTAATATCAACAAGTGTATTAAACACAATAAAACCGAAAAGAAGGGTAATAAACCATGGCTACAAAGAAGTCCCCAGCAAAAAAGAAAGTAGCTACTAAGGTGGTAAAAAAAGCCCCTGCAAAGAAAGCCGTCAAGAAAGTTGCTGCCAAGAAAGTAGCAATTAAAAAGACAGCCAAAAAGGTAGTGAAAAAAGTAGTTGCCAAGAAGGCACCTGCAAAAAAATCCACTGTT
>SESB01000798.1_pt1 | contig 22540 bp, 19 predicted proteins | sample 3171441 | NCBI WGS metagenome assembly SESB01 (sample SAMN06051867, study PRJNA518727) | freshwater metagenome | biome: subpolar coniferous forest; feature: holomictic lake; material: water; isolation source: holomictic Lake 227, 6 m depth | place: Canada: near Kenora, Ontario | collected... | reverse complement strand
TCAGAAGCAAGATGTACTTCTCTTCATCGATAACATCTTCCGCTTTACCCAAGCTGGTTCTGAAGTTTCAACCCTGCTAGGACGTATGCCATCTGCCGTTGGATATCAGCCAACACTTGCCGATGAAATGGGTCAGCTCCAGGAGCGAATCACTTCAACCCGTGGCCACTCGATTACTTCGATGCAGGCAATTTATGTCCCTGCCGATGACATCACCGACCCAGCGCCACACACTACTTTCGCGCACTTAGATGCCACCACGGTGCTTTCTCGTCCAATCTCCGAGCTTGGTATCTACCCAGCTGTGGATCCACTGGACTCCACTTCTCGCATCTTGGATCCGCGCTACATCGGCGAGCACCACTTCCGTGTTGCTAACCGGGTAAAGCAGATTCTGCAGCGCTACAAGGATCTTCAGGACATCATCGCCATTCTTGGTATTGATGAACTTTCTGAAGATGACCGAATCTTGGTGGGCCGTGCTCGCCGTATTCAGCGCTTCCTATCTCAGAACACCTTCGTCGCAAAGGTCTTCACCGGTATCGAAGGTTCCTTCGTACCACTTTCAGAAACCATTGAAGCATTCGAAGCTTTGGCTGATGGAAAGTATGACCACGTTCCAGAGCAGGCCTTCTTTATGTGTGGTGGCTTGGAAGATGTAGAACGCCGAGCTGCCGAATTGGCAAAGGCCTAATACAAATGGCCAGCAACTTAACGGTTGAAGTAGTTTCGCCAGAGAAGCGGGTCTGGTCGGGTGAGGCCACTATGGTTTCAGCTCGAACTCTTGAGGGCGATTTGGGAATTTTGCCAGATCACGCACCGTTGCTCGGGGTACTAGTAGATGGCACCGTTTCCATCAAGAGTGCCACTGGTGAAAAAGTGGATTTTGAAATCCATGGCGGCTTCATTTCAGTCTCCAAGAATCGAGTTTCAATTCTGGGCGAGCGCACCAACTAGATTCTAGAAACCTCTGCTCCTAGCGAGCAGAGGGCTTTTGCAAAACCTGGATAACCACGATCAATGTGGAAGCCATCTTCAACAATAGTTTCACCTTCACTAACTAACGCCGCCAAAATTAAACCAGCCCCTGCTCTGATATCGGTAGCAACTACTGGCGCGCCCGATAGGTGAGTTACTCCGGAGATAGCGGCATGGTGGCCATCGACTTGGATGTTGGCGCCCAAGCGTTTTAATTCGTTCACAAACATAAATCGACCTTCAAAGACATTTTCAGTCACGATCGAATCGCCATCGGCAATGGCGTTGAGCGAAATCGCCATTGGCTGCAGGTCGGTTGGAAATCCTGGATAGGGAAGGGTCGCAATATCAAAGGCGTTCGGCCTGCGGTCCATCTTTACCCGGAAGCCATTAGCCGTAGTAGTAACCACCGCACCGGCAGCTACCAATTTATCTAGCGGCAACTCTAAATGTTCGGCTCGGCCACCAATAATTGTTATGTCGCCCTGTGTAATGGCTGCAGCAAAAGCCCAAGTTCCGGCCACGATTCGGTCACAGAGTGTGGCGTGAACTGCGGGATGCAATTTAGGGACCCCGGTAATCGTTATCAGCGGGGTCCCGAGGCCTTCAATATTGGCACCCATTGCAATTAAGAATTCACCCAAGTCCACAACATCTGGTTCACGAGCGGCGTTATCTATAGTTGTTACCCCATGGGCTAAGACCGCGGCGGTCATGATGTTCTCGGTGGCGCCTACGCTGGGGAAATCTAATAAGACGCTTGCACCTGTGAGGCCGTTGGGAGCCGTTGCAATTACATATCCATGTTCAGAATGTGCCTGCGCACCTAGCTCTTTCAAACCCTTAATATGGAAATCAAGCCCGCGGGAGCCGATCGCATCGCCACCCGGCAGCGCTACCTCTGCTCGGCCAATTCGGGTAACCAGAGGTCCCAGCACATTTATGGAGGCGCGCATTTTTCGCACTAGATCGTAATCAGCGCGAAAACCTGGTTCAGCGGGAACATCGATCGTTAGTGACAAACTTTCCCGATCGTACTCAACACTGCAACCTAGACGGATTAATAGTTCCGACATAATTTCGACGTCGGCGATATCGGGGACATTTAAAATTGTGCTCTTGCCAACTGCCAACAACGAGGCAGCCATTAATTTCAGCGCCGAATTTTTGGCACCAGAAACGTGTACCTCGCCCACCAGCCGAGCCCCGCCGACAATCCGGAAGGCATCGCGCGCCGTAGTACCTGGCATAGAAATAATTCCCCTTTTCCTGAGTGGTCTCATCGTAGTTGCTCTAATAGGCTCCACACATGGTAAATCTGACACGGATCTATACGAAAACAGGCGATGACGGCACCACCTCCTTAGGGGATATGAGCCGCACCTCCAAGAACGACCCACGACTTGAGGCTTATGCCACGGTTGATGAAGCTAACTCTTCGATCGGCGTCGTATTGGCCCTTGGAGATATCAAGGATCGTGAGATCGTGAAATTGCTAATCAGAATTCAAAATGACCTCTTCGATGTTGGTGCCGATCTATGTACCCCCGTAGTCGATGATCCAAAGATTGAGCCACTTCGAGTATTGGAATCGCAGATCACCTATTTGGAATCACAGATTGATTCTTACAACGAGAAGTTGGAGCCGCTGCGCTCCTTCGTTCTTCCATCCGGCACTCCAGCAGCGGCGCTTTTGCACGTAGCAAGAACTATCGTCCGCAGAGCTGAGCGTCGAACTTGGAGTGCGATTCATTCTTTCGGTGGTGGCGTAAATCCACTAACAGCGAAATATTTGAATCGCCTATCTGATCTACTTTTTGTGCTAGCTCGAATTTCTAACCTTGGCAAAGGTGATGAACTTTGGGTTCCAGGAGCTAATCGCTAGCGATTGGTATTTGGAATGTAGGTGTTATTTGGCACTTTTTCCGGTGGCGGATTACTCCAGCACTTTGCCCCAATATTTCCAACGGTAACTCCGACCGCTAGTGGTTCGCTGCTGACCATAAGGATCGCCGAACTTTCCTTTGGTTTTGTGCCTTTTGCCGTCGTGCGCAAAGTTCCATATTCAATAATTTTAGTTGGGTCCGATACGCCCGGTCCGTAAACTGATGAATCAACCTCCCACCAGATGCAGCCATCTACTGAAGCAACAAATAGCGCGCCGCAGGCGTTAGTGATGCAGTTCTGGGAGGCTTTAAAAAGAAGTTTTTGTGCTGAGATGATTCCAGTTAACTCGACTGCCGTTGGAATTTTTGCATATATTCCACCCGCAGAGACATAACCTTTGGGTGGCCATGCTGCCAAAGGTGATTTTGCTGGGCTTGGTTTTGCCATCGGCCGCACGATTCGCTTTGGTGCCACCTTTTTCACAACTGCTTTTTTAGGCGCAATGGTCTTCTTAACCGAGCTCTTTGCACTGGGCTTTGAAGTCGCCTTTGCGCTTGCCGCTGGCGTTAGCTTGGCTGAAGGTTTTGCAATGGGTTTAGGAGTAGCTGTAGCACTTGCCGCAGAAGCATAATTAGGAAGTCCACCAAATAGCAGGAAAAGTCCTAATACAAAACTAGTTTTGAACTTCAACGATCCGACCATTTAAAAGTCTTTATAGATATTAAAGTTCCAGCAATTGTCCAAGCTACCAAAACCAAGATAGTTCTTCCGGTCTCCCAAGAGTGGGCAACTTCTTTGATGGCAAAATTATCGGGCAAGAAAATCGAACGCATTCCTAAAGTCAGCCATTTAAGCGGGAAGAGCGCGGCAAAATCTTGCATCCACTTTGGCAGACTAGAGAAAAGGAAGAAGACGCCACTAAAGAACTGCAGGACAATGACTATGGGGGAGACGATCGCCGATGCCCCCCGACCTGATTTTGGGACGCTCGAGAAAGCGATTCCCAAAACGGTGGCGCAGATACTTCCAAGCACCACCAGCCAAATAAAGCGGAGCCATCGTTCGCCAGAACTTGGAAGGTGAAGCCCAAAGAATGCCAAACCAAAACCCAAGAGCATGGCAACCTGGACCAACATTGAAACGGTTACCAGAATAACTTTTCCAATGAAGTAGGAGACAGGTGACATTGGAGTGCCGCGTAGCCGTTTGAGAGTTCCGGAATCGCGCTCCATCGGGATGGTGATCGCCAACTGTTGAAATCCAGTATTAACTAATCCTGATGCGATCATTCCAGCAACGAAATAGCGAGAGAAAGTTACTCCGGGTGCGATATTGTCTTTGAATACCGAGCCAAAGATAAAGAGCAACATAACCGGGAAGAGCAAAGTAAAGACTACAGATTCTCGCTGGCGCATAAATTGTTTAATCTCTAAGCCACCGCGGAGCAGTCCAATTCTTAACACGCTGGGCTTCACGATGAAACCTCCTGTTCGCCAATCATGGACAAGTAGATCTCCTCGAGGCTGGGTCGGGATACGACTAGCTCTGGAATCTCACCAGCAAAATTTTTCGCTAATAAGGCAACCTCTTTTGTTGGCGAGTCGGTGAAGATCTCTTGGCGTCGTCCATCGGCCATCCAAGCGACTCTGGCTTTTGCATTCATACGTCCACCGAGATTTGCAGGAGTAGCGACTTCCAATATTTGACCGTTATTTATGACGGCAACCCGATTGGCTAACGCTTCGGCTTCATCCAGGTAATGGGTAGTTAGCAAGATTGTGGTGCCTTCGGTTTGTAAAGTTCTAATTAACTCCCAAAAAGTTCGGCGCGCTTCGGGATCAAATCCGGTGGTGGGCTCATCCAAGAAAAGGATCTTTGGCCCGCCCACTATTCCGAGGGCGACATCGAGTCTGCGCCGTTGACCCCCAGAGAGTGTTCGGATCCGGGCATTTGTTTTATCGGTTAATCCAACCGCGGCAATTACTTCATCGCTCTCTTTCGGATTTGAATAGTAATGAGCGAAATGGCTTACAGTTTCCGCGACGGAAAGATCTTCGGCATCGCTGGTGGATTGCAGAACAATTCCGATCTGATTTCGCCAAGTTCGATCTTGACCTTTCAAATCTCCTGGATCGAAACCCAAAACGCTGACTTCGCCAGCATCTCGGTCTCGGTAGCCTTCAAGGATTTCGACGGTAGTGGTTTTACCGGCGCCATTTGGCCCCAAGATTGCGAAGATCTCGCCAGTTTCCACATTGAGGTCAATTCCATCAACCGCGATTTTTGGCCCATTTTTCTTATCTGGGTAGACCTTGCGCAGGCCTCGGACTTCAATCGCATTCTGCATTGGGCCATAGTGCCTTAGGAAGATGAATATTTGCCACCTGCCAATACCCCAATTAAGCGAAAATTGGGCGAAAGCGGGAGAATATGAGGGTGAGCCCTCGAAGAAATCACCCAAAGCAGCGCGGTCCAAAGCCGGAAGAGCGCGATATCGCGACCTCACACGAAACCATTGAAGAACATACTGAAGGCACTTATAGAGTCCGCAAGATAACCGGCTCAACTTCTACCAAACCTTATCGCTGCCCGGGCTGTGATCAACTGATCCCAACTGCCACCCCGCATATTGTTGCTTGGCTCGAGGAGGACATTGAGAGCCGGCGACACTGGCACACCCCATGTTGGACCAAACGCGCGCAGCGACGACCTCGAACTGAGCGAACCCGCAATGCTCCTAGATTTTAGCCAACCACCTTCGAATGAAGTGATTTAGTCAAAGTCTTAATAATTTTGTCAGCAAATGCGGTTCGCTTGAAAGTTGTAAAGGCTAAGGGGATATTAAATCTCGTGCTAACAACTGTGCGCGCGTAGGTAAATTCGAGCAGACCTTCGGGGCCATGGATTCGGCCGTAGCCGCTATCTTTGATTCCGCCGAACGGTAGTGAAGCTATTGCAGCAAATGCGATAACAGAGTTGACCGAAACCATCCCGCACTGCAATTTGGATGCTATTCGGTTGCCACTGCCCTTTGACCAAACCGAAGCAGAGAGTCCGTAGGAAGTGGCATTGGACAGGGTGATCGCTTCATCGATATTGCTGACCCGATTAATAGCCAAAGTCGGACCAAAGGTTTCTTCGGTGATTGCAGTTGAGTCTTCTGGGACATCGAGCATAATCGTTGGCATTGTGTATGGCCCTTGAACTGAATCAACACCACCCAGGGCAAATTTTGCGCCCTTTGCTGCGGCATCATTTATATGGCTTTGAATAACATTTAATTGAGATGGCATAGTTGACGGGCCGTAATTGATTCCAGGCTTTAGTTCTTTGGCCATCGCAACGATTTTTTCGATAAAGCGATCGGCAACGTCTTCGAGGACGTAAACGCGTTCAGCTCCTATGCAGGTTTGTCCAGAATTCGACATTGCTGACCAGAGAACGAATTCTGCAGCCCGATCGAGATCGGCATCGCCAGCGATGATTACTGGATCTTTGCCACCACATTCAAGAACAACTGGAATCATGCGCTCCGCACAGGATGCGGCAACTTTCTTCGCAGTTCTGGTAGAGCCGGTAAAAGCAATTTTGTTCACGGGACTTTCGGTGAGTGCCTTTCCGGTTTCGGGAAGTCCCGTTACCGCAGTAAAAATGTTAGAAAAGGGTGCGATTTCAGCAAAGGAATTACTGAGCCACATTCCGACCCCAGGGGTGTATTCGCTGGGTTTAAAGACGACAGTATTTCCAGCCGCTAAGGAATACGAGATTGATCCCATTGGAGTGAAGATTGGATAGTTCCAAGGACCTATAACGCCGACGACGCCAACCGGGGAACGTTCTACGGTCGCCTTCATGTTAAACATCAACAATCCCGAAGGTCGAATCTGGGTCCGCAATACTCGTTTTGCATTCTTCGCTGCCCAAGCTAAGTGAGCAACCGCCAAAGTTGCCTCCAAAGTGGCATCGCTAATCGGCTTGCCGGTTTCTTCGGAGATCAGCGCACCTAACTCATCTATTCGCTTGGTAATCAATGAACACCAGGCCAAGAGAACTTCGCCTCTACCGGAAGTGCCTAGCGCCTGCCAAGCTGTGGTCGCCAATTTCGCTTTGGCTACAACTTGCAAAACTTCTTCGTATGAGTAATTTGGAAACTGGTGGCGGTCTTCGCCAGTGATCGGGCTATGGGTCATGAAAGTTGAGCTCATGACATAAGACTAAACTCTTCCATGTGTCTTTACCCATTAGATCCGCCACAGTTTTACCAGCTCATAGGCGCGCTATCTCAATAACCACCGCTGATGGACTGAGACTTATCGGCGAAGTCGCAGCGCCGCTTGGCGATCGAACCGGAACCATTCTCTGCCTGCATCCCTTGCCTACGGCGGGCGGCATGATGGATAGCCATATCTTTCGTAAGGCGGCCAATCGTCTACCGGCCTTAGCCGGAATCGAAGTTCTTCGTTTTAATACTCGCGGCACAACAAGTGAAGCGGGTACCAGTGAAGGCGTTTTCGATAATGGCGGCGCGGAGAAGTTCGATGTCCAAGCAGCAATCAATTTTGCCTTTGATGAATTAAATGCGCAGACTCTTTGGGTTGTGGGTTGGAGCTTTGGAACGGACTTAGCCCTGAAACATGCGCGCGATCCTCGAGTGGTTGGTTTGATCTTACTTAGTCCGCCGCTGCGCACTTCGGAACAATCAGATTTAGATTATTGGGCTGCCGATGGCAGGCCAATAATTGCGCTAATTCCAGAATTTGACGATTACTTAAGACCAACGGCTGCGAGGGAAAGATTCGAAGTAATTAAGCAGATGAAGTTAATAGCAGTCAATGATGCAAAGCATCTGTGGGTCGGAGAGCCTTCGGTTTATCGAGTACTTTCAGAGATCACAAATATTCTAGCGCCGGATCGATTGCCACTTGCAACCGAATGGGAAGAAGTTATTTCGTAATTAAGATTGATCAGTTTTTGGATATACGACTTCATCTAGAATTAGCAAAATTGCTGCCGCAATTGGAACTGCCATAATTGCACCGATCAATCCCAACAAACTGGTACCAAGCAGGGCAGCCAAGATTGTTACCAATCCAGGCACTGCAAGTGTTTGTTTCATGATCCGGGGCATGATTAGGTAATTTTCAATTTGGATGTAGATGACATAAAAGACAAAAGCGATAATTGCGGTGGTTGGCGATTTAGTAAAAGCGATCAAGGTCATTACCGTTACGCCCAATATATGACCAATAAGTGGAATCAAGCCACAGATAAAGACCAGCATGGCCATTGCGGTTGCGTAAGGGATTCCGATTGCGTAACCCAAGATCAAGGCGAAGATGCCAGCGATAACCGAGACAATTGCCTGCCCACCCACGAAAACACCAACTCGGAAGATGATCGCATCGGATAGTCGAGCGACTCGAATTCTGCGGCTAGCTGGCACCATCCGATAGACAACCGTAGTTACCTTTGGCAGTGAGGCAAGGAAATACAAAGTCAGTACTAAAACCGTCAATGTTGCGATTGCCCCGGAAACAACAGCGCGACCAACTCCCAGTACGCCGCCAAACGCGGTGACCACAAATTGACCATTCTTTATGGTTTCGGAAACTTTCTTTTGCAACGAATCGACTACGCCATAATTTTCATTCAGCCGGTTTATTAAAGAATTATGTTTTAGATTGGAGACGATATCCGGGGCATTTGCTAGCAGCGCATTTACCTGATGGACCACTGGTGGGATTACGACCCAGGCGAAGAGACTTACAAAGATCAGAACAATCCCAACGATGGCCGAGACCGCCCAAGTTCTGGTGAGACCCCACCTTCGAAACAATTCGACAGCTGGGTTAAGACCGGCGGCGAGAAAGAGCGACAACAGAATCAGGACAAACACTTGGCTGGCTGACGCTAGCGCGCGCAGCATTGTGATTGAAACTAGCGCTCCCGCAGCTGCCAGGAAACCAAAATAAAATGGATGTGAAATGTCGAGCGGTTGTCCCGAGGAACCAAGATCTTCGGGTGCCGGTGTAGATCGCTTCAGTTTCTTCACAGGTTTAATCAGCGCCATATTTACATTTTATCGGTGTTCGCGAGGCAAAGATGAGATATGTAACACGATCGAGCCATATTTCTCACCCACAGTTAACCTGAATCAAGGTGCGAGCGCGAAGAAGTAGGGGAGAATTCTCCTATGACGGGGCTACGAATTTTAGGACTGGGCGAAGATATCGCTGCCTGCTCGCTCCTGCCTTGGGTCACGCCCTTAGAGGATTGGCCAGAAGATCCGACCCTGACCGATATGCGAGGAATCTCTCGCCATATTGTTCGATTAATCCACGCCACCAGCGCACCGGATTCTGAAGTTTATGCAGTTAAAGAGACCGTTCCAGAATTCGCCAACCGCGAGTACACAATTTTGCGTGAACTCGCGGTGCGCTTTGCCCCATCGGTTGAGCCGGTAGCGGTCGTCGAAGGCCGCAAAGATGAAAACGGCGAGGAACTTCCCGCCGCACTTGTCACCAGGTACCTGCCCTTCTCATTGCCATATCGGGTAATCCTTAGCGATTCCATAACTGCCCATGAAATAACCAACATGACTAATGCGCTCGCCCTTCTCCTAGTGCGACTACATCTGCTCGGATTTTGGTGGGGTGATTGCTCCCTTTCAAATACCCTTTTTCGCCGCGATGCCGACGAATATTCGGCCTATCTGGTAGATGCCGAAACCGGAGAGTTTCATCAATCCCTTAGCAACGGGCAGCGAGAGCACGATCTAGAGATCGCACATTTCAATGTTGCGGCGGAGCTAGAAGATTTGGCGTGCGCAGGTCTGCTTCATCCTGGCATGGATCCGGTCCGGGCGAGTGACACCGTGATTAAGCGATACCGTCGATTGTGGCAGATGCTCAAAGAACCTCAGGTTTTAGATCCTTCCGACCGCCATGCAGTAGAACGAGCCATGCGCTCGCTCCAAGATTTGGGCTTTGCCGTTGAAGAGGTAGAAGTTCAGATCGATGGCGCGATGGGGATCCTCAAATTTCAACCAAAATTAGTCGCTTCGGGCTATCATCAAAATCGCCTCTTTTAAATATTGGGAATCCATGCCGAGGAACTTCAGGCAAAACGACTGCTCGCCTCTTTTGATCGCTTCCGATCGCGTGAGAAGAAGCCGTTGCCGCCGGTCGAAGAGAGCGCTCGCCGCTGGCTAACTGAAGTCTTCGATTACGTAATTAATTTGATTCCGCCAGAGCTGCGCGGCCGAGTTGAACCCGCCCAAATGTTCCACGAAATCTTGGAACATCGATGGTACCTGGGCGAAAAAGCTGGTCGAGATGTTGGCACTGATAAGGCTGTGGCCGATTACGTTGCAACCATTCTGCCTTTCCGCACGGATTCTGGAGTTAACTCGGCCGAGGCCTTGGATTCACAACTCGTTTAGGTGGCTAGCAATAACTTTGGCAAGATAGCGCCATGAGTTTGCCGCAACTACCGAAAAACCTGGCTCGCGCCGTGGATTTATCGGCGTTGGCGCAACCTAAGAGCAGTCCAACCGGTGGCATCGGTATTCCCGTAACAGCCGAAAACTTGATGCAAGATTTTCTTGCTGTTTCCAACAGCGAAGTTGTAATTCTGGTCTGTTGGTCACCGCGTAGCGCTCAATCGCAACAAGTCCTCCAACTTATGGCAGCAGCCCACACCGCCGACCAGGCTGCAACTGGCCAAGCCCCTTGGCGATTTGGTTCAGTAAATGTTGATGCCGAAGCAGCTGTCGGGCAAGCTCTTCAAGTCCAAGCTGTTCCGCTGGCAATTGCGATCATTCAAGAGCAATTGGTGCCGCTCTTTGAATCTGTGCCAACTGAAGCTCAAATTAGATTGGTGATCGAAAAGGTTTTAACCCTAGCTGCCGAACGCGGAATTGGCACCGCGCCAATCCCCACGGAAATTGCTGAGCCCATTGCCGAACCAGAAGAAGAGATCGCAATGGCTGCCCTTGAAGCTGGCGATTTCACCGCGGCTAAAGCAGCATATGAAGCTTGGTTGGCTAGATCGCCCTTCGATCCGCTCGCCAAATTAGGACTAGCTCAAACTGAACTCTTTATTCGCACGCTGGGTGTGGATGTTAAAGATATTTATGCGAAATCAGCGGCGCAACCTTCGAGCTTGAAGTTGGCCCTTTTGGCCGCTGACCTAGAAGTAATGCATGGCGAAAATCAACTGGCTTTTGATCGCATAATTGCATTTATAAAAGAGAGCGATGCCACAGAAAAGAAGATCGCCAAGGATCATCTGCTGGCGCTCTTTTCCTTAGTAGATCCCGAAGATCCGATTCTGATCAAGGCGCGTCAAGCTTTAGCCAGTGCCCTATTTTGAGCGCAACCTCATTGAATAATATGTCCAAGGTTGAACGAAGAAACCTGCAATTACTATTCTTATTGTTTGGGCTTGGGATCATGGCAATTGCCCCACGAAATCCCGAAATAAAAGCAAATCTAAATATCCCAAATGGAACTTTTGGGACGCTTTTGAGTTTAGGTGGCTTAGGTTCTTTGGTTAGTTTGATGTTTGGCGGCCATATAGTCCACAGATTAGGTCCTCAAAGGGTTCTGGCAGTGAGTTCCACCGTTATGTATTCGGCAGTCGCGGCAATGCCTCATTTACATAACGCTTGGTATTTTCTGGTTATAAATATTGTGGCGGGAGCTGCGCTTTCTATGTACCACATTTCGATTAATGCGCAGGCACTACATCGACAAGATCAAACCGGCTTAGTGCTAATCCCACAACTTCACGGTCTCTGGAGTACAGGGGCCCTGGGCACGGCAATTCTGGCTTTCTTTATCACCTCCCAAATTTCCCTGGCGTGGCACATTGATGTAATGATGATTGTTATTTGGCTAGCCACCCAAGCAACAGTCCGAAATCTTCGTAACGATTTCCTAAAGGGAAATAGAATCAAAGATCCGACGCTAACGATCTCGCCCGCTTCGATTCTGGCTGCATTTAAATTTGAACCGATCATTACTTTTGGATTGGTTTGCGCTTTGATGATTGAGTTTGCAAGTAATGACTGGGCCACAATTTTTGCAAAAGAACAGATCGGCATGAGTGAAGCGGTCAGTATTTTGGCCTATATCGCCTTTATGGTTTCGATGATCTCTGGCCGTTTTACCATTCATCGATTGCTCTTGATAAAGCCGGAGAAGTTTTGGATGTGGTGGGGTCCACTCATTGGCGGAGCTGGTTTCATCGTGCTGATTACTTTCGGTACTTGGCTTTCCCACAGCCATAAGGGGCTGGGATACACCTTTACGCTGTTAGCCTTCATTTTCGCAGGTTTGGGATGTTCGCATTTTGGACCCACTTTCTTTGGAATTGCAGGTCGACGCTCCAGCCTGCCGGGCAGCGTTGTTGTGGCTCAATTGGGGCTAGTAAATACGGTATTGATCTTTATTATAAAAATAGGAATTGCGTGGATAGCCCAAGTAACTTCAGTTATGTGGGCGCTGGTCGTACCGGGCGTCATGTTGATTTTTGTTGCGTTGGTTGCGAATTTAGGACGATCCGAAATTCAAAAGGCGTAACTTTCGACTATTTCTGCGCCAACCAGATTGTTGCCAATGGTGGAAGTCTGAGAGTGGCCGAAGCTGGATAGCCATGAAGCGGATCCGCCGAAGCAATAACCTCGGAATTAATAACACCGGAGCCGCCATACTTCAAATCATCAGTGTTCAGAATTTCAGTCCATCTTCCCGCCGCTGGCATAGGGAGGAGGTATCGCTCCTGAGGTACGGGGGAAAAGTTTGTAATCGAAATAACTGCGCCTCGGTTTTCATCCCAGCGGGCGAACGCCAAAGTATTTCCAGCGCTGTCATCACTCTTTAGCCAACTAAAACCTTCGGCGGAGACATCGCGTTGCCACAACGGGGAGTTAGCGACATAACTGTGGTTCATATCTTTCACTGCCAATTGAATGCCCCGATGCTCAGCAAAATCCGTTAGATGCCAATCCAACGACCTGGACTCGCTCCACTCATCATTTTGGGCAAATTCGCATCCCATAAATAGCAACTTTTTGCCTGGATGAGCCCACATAAATCCGTAAAGCGCCCGAAGTGTTGCGAGTTTTTGCCAACGATCGCCCGGAATTTTGGCAATCAGCGATCCTTTACCGTGTACTACCTCATCGTGCGAGAGCGGCAATAAAAAGTTCTCGCTCCAGGCATAGAGAATTGCAAAAGTGATTTCGTTGTGGTGAAAAGCTCGGTGGATTGGCTCGTGTTGAATGTATTCCAAAGTGTCGTGCATCCAACCCATGTTCCATTTGAAACCAAAGCCCAAGCCGTTGTCGGCGGTCGGTTTGGTAACTCCACCCCAAGCGGTGGACTCTTCAGCAATCATCATGATGCCAGGAGCTTCGCGATAAGCGGTTGCGGTGACTTCCTGCATAAAAGCCACGGCTTCGAGGTTTTCGCGGCCGCCAAATTTATTTGGTAACCACTCGCCAGCTTTCCTGGAGTAGTCCAGGTAGAGCATCGAGGCAACGGCATCAACTCGGATACCATCAATATGAAATTCCAATAACCAATAGAGCGCACTGGCAACGAGGAAGTTGCGAACCTCATTGCGGCCGTAATTAAAGATCAAAGTTCCCCAGTCAGGGTGATAACCGAGTCGGGGATCATCGTGCTCATACAAAGAGGTACCATCAAATTTAGCCAGGGCCCACTCATCTTTTGGAAAGTGCGCCGGGACCCAATCCATAAGGAGGCCAATTCCGGCAGCATGTAAAGCATCAACCAGAAAGCGGAAATCGTCGGGGGAGCCAAAGCGCGAAGTAGGTGCGAAGAAGGAGGTGACCTGGTAACCCCATGAGCCGCCGAAGGGGTGTTCCATAACGGGCAAGAACTCGACGTGGGTGAACCCTTCTTCTAACAAGTAGGCAGTCAGATCTACGGCCAACTGGCGATATGAAAGCCCGGGTCGCCAAGAACCGAGATGCATTTCGTAGATCGAAATTGGTGCCTGCCACGGCTGATAATTGGCTCTGGCGTTCATCCACTTCTCGTCGTCCCATTGGTGAGTAGCTTCTGCAACAACAGATGCAGTCAATGGTGGAATCTCAGTTTCGCGGGCCATGGGATCAGCGTGATCGATCCATCGCCAATCCTGACTTTGAATGGCAAATTTATATCGAGTGCCCGCGCCGATGCCGGGAATGAAGATCTCCCAGATTCCAGCGCTCCCAAGTGGCACCATGGCGTTGTTTTCGCGATCCCAGAAGTTGTGATCGCCGATCAAACTAACGGCACGGGCATTTGGCGCCCAAACCGAAAAAGCAGTGCCTATTAATTCGCCATCGGATGAACGTCTAACGTGCGCACCAAGCGCCTGCCACAAGCGTTCATGTCGACCTTCACCAATTAAATATAAATCGATCTCGCCCAACGTTGACTGGGGATTTAAATAACCGACTGGTGGTTGGGGCGCGTTTGATTCCGCTGGTAACTCAACGATCTCAGTTTCGGGCTTAGGATCTGAATCTTTGCCAAATCGTTTGGAGATGCGTCCCATTAAATTATTACCTGGCAAATGTGGGCGATTTTACCTACCGGCCGGGCCGGGTCTAGGCGCACGAAGGTATGTGGCGACCAGTTGTGCTGGACACCATCTAATAAATCTTTAACGGCAAAGAGATCGTGGGCCAGTCCTAGGGCGTACATATTCCAGTGCACCGTCGTCTCTTGGGTTCTAATTGGATCGAGATTTACAACCACAAGGATAAGGTCATTGCCCTCTCGTTTGGAATAGGCGAGAACCTGGTCTGAATCGGTTGGATGAAATTCAAGATTTCGAAGTTGCTGCAGCGATGGGTGACCACGGCGGATCTCATTGAGTTTCGCTACGAAGGGAGCCAGGGTTAGCCCAGCTTTCTTAGCACCTTCCCAATCTCGAACCTTGATCTCATATTTTTCGGAATCGCGATACTCCTCGGCGCCGTCACGAATTGGAATATGTTCAAAGAGTTCGAAACCGGCATACATTCCCCAGGATGGCGAGATCGTGGCTGCCAAAACTGCGCGTTGGGCAAAGACCGCTGGATTTCCACTCTGTAAGTGGAAGGGCAAAATGTCGGGAGTGTTCACCCAAAAATTGGGGCGGAAGAATGCCGAGCTATTGTGAGCAACTTCGGTGCCGTATTCGGTTAGATCGCTCTTGCTGGTTCGCCAAGTGAAGTAGGTGTAAGACTGTTGAAAGCCGGCTTTACCCAAGGAGTGCATCATGGCAGGGCGGGTAAATGCCTCCGATAAAAAAATTACATCAGGACGATCGGCGTTAATTGCACCTATAACTTCTTGCCAGAAGCGCACTGGTTTGGTGTGTGGATTATCCACGCGAAAAGTGCGAATGCCTTGGGCAATCCAGAAGTTAATGATCCGCAAAACTTCAGTGACGATTCCGGCGTAATCATTATCAAAGTTGATGGGATAAATATCCTGGTATTTTTTCGGCGGATTCTCGGCATATGCGATTGAGCCATCTGGCCGGGTGGTGAACCATTCTGGGTGCGAAGTGACCCAAGGATGATCAGGCGAGGCCTGTAGCGCTAGATCCAAGGCAATTTCAAGATTGAGTTTCTTTGCTGCTGCTACAAAGGCCACGAAATCTGCAGTGGTACCGAGCTCTGGATTGATGGCATCGTGGCCACCAGCCTTACCACCGATAGCCCAAGGTACTCCCGGATCGGAAGCGATCGGATTAAGGGTGTTGTTCTTGCCTTTGCGAAAACTCATTCCAATTGGATGGATCGGCGGTAGATAGAGAATATCGAAGCCCATTTCAGCAACCGCCGGCAATCGCTTCATGGCGCTCTTAAACGTTCCCGGCGTTACGGTGCCATCGGAATTTCGAACCGCACCTTCACTTCGAGGAAAAAACTCGTACCAAGCACCAACTAATGCCCGAGTCGGTTCGACTCGAATTGGGAATTGCTTAGAAGTTGTGACAAAACGGCGGATTGGATTGTGCAAAAAATAATCTTTAATATCCGCAGTTGTCGCGGTATCAAATCTTTCATGAAGTGGCAGCTTCTTGTTTCCCAATGCTTTTAGGGCCGGTGCTAGAAGAGCATGCGCTTTCTTGTCGCTGCTTAAAGCTTCAGTAAGAAGAAGTTCTCCTATGGTGCAACAAAGTTCGGTATCAATGGCTGCTGGGATTTTAATGCCAGCGTCGTGAACCCAGGTATGAAAGGGATCATCGAAAGCTTCGATTGCAAAGCTCCAGTTCCCGGTATCAAGCGGCGTTAATCGTGCTTCATAGCGATCAGTTCCGGGCCAAACTTCGCGCATTGGCACGCGCTCAACCTCTTTGCCGGCTGGATCAAAAAGAAGAGCATGAACGCCAAGTGCGTCATGCCCTTCTCTGGTAACAACTGCTGAGACTGCGATTTTCTCGTGCGGGACTGCTTTCACACCAATTATCTCGCTACCGAAATGTATTACCGGTGCGATATCTGTGATGGGAAAGCGCCCGATCATCCAGAGCCCTCGGTATTTCCTGGATCGGCAGCGCTTACATCATTGATTGAATATTGGTCGATCGCCTCTTGTAGAACTTTTCGCTTTAACTCGCCTGCCTCGACCAACCGAGTCAAAGTTGCAAGTACGATTGATTCGGCATCTACTTTGAAGTGGCGACGCAGTGCACCGCGCGTATCGGAAAGTCCAAAACCATCTGTTCCTAAAGAGTAGAAATCTTGCTCGACCCAAGGTGAAATCTGATCTTGAACGGCCCGCATAAAGTCGCTGACGGCAATCACTGGACCTTCTTGGCCGCGCAATTTCTTTGTTACATAAGCGCTTTGGGTGTTATCTGGATTTAGTAGGTTGTATCGATCGGTCTCAAGACCATTTCGGCGAAGCTCATTCCAGGAAGTTACCGACCAAACATTGGCACTTACGCCCCAATCGGATTCCAATAATTGTTGCGCCTTAATGGCCCAATTAAGTGCCACGCCTGATGCCAAGATCTGTGCCTTCTTCTTATTACGCCCAGTTGATGGTGCGAACAAATAGATGCCCTTTAGCAACCCAGCTACATCGAGGTTCTCGGGTTCGGCTGGCTGTTGGTATGGCTCGTTGTAAACCGTGAGGTAGTAATAAATATTCTCGCTATTTTCGCCGTACATCCGACGTAGACCATCACGAACGATATGGCCGACTTCGTAGGCAAAGGCTGGATCATAAGCAACAACGGCAGGATTGCTTGAAGCGAGAAGGTGGGAGTGACCGTCTTCGTGCTGTAAGCCTTCACCGTTCAAAGTTGTGCGACCTGCGGTAGCGCCTACAACAAAGCCGCGAACCATTTGATCTGAAGCTGCCCAAAAGGCATCGCCAGTCCGTTGGAAGCCAAACATCGAATAGAAAATATAGATTGGAATCATTGGTTCATCATGAGTTGAATACGATGATCCAACTGCGGTGAATGATGCCACCGACCCGGCTTCATTAATTCCTTCGTGAAGAATTACACCGGAGGTGGACTCTTTGTAGGAAAGCATTAATTCTCGGTCGACCGAGGTGTAGGTCTGCCCCAGTGGGGAATAGATCTTTAGTGACGGAAAGAGCGAATCCATTCCAAAAGTTCGAGCCTCATCAGGAATGATTGGAACGAAGCGCTTTCCGATTTCTGGGTCTTTAATTAAATCTTTAAGTAATCGTACGAAAGCCATAGTGGTGGCGATCTCTTGTTGACCAGAACCGCGCTTTACCGATTCATAAGCGCTCTCTGGTGGTTGCGCCAACGGCTTTGAAATCTTGCGACGAGAGGGAACTGACCCACCAAGCTCAGCTCTGCGAGCCATCATGTACTTATATTCCGCAGACTCTGGACCAGGATGGAAATACGGTGGAACCTTGGCATCCATCTGCTCATCAGCAATCGGAATATGAAGACGATCGCGAAATTGCAATAGATCTTCGTGCGTCATCTTCTTCATTTGGTGCGTAGAGTTTCGACCTTCGAAGTGAGAGCCTAAAGTCCAGCCCTTAATGGTCTTCGCCAAAATTACAGTTGGGCGACCGTTCCGTTCGGTGGCGGCCTTATACGCAGCATAAAGCTTGCGATAATCGTGGCCACCGCGACGAAGCGCCCAGATCTGGTCATCGCTCCAATCGGCTACCAGAGCAGCAGTTCGAGGATCTCTTCCGAAGAAGTTCTGCCGAACATAATCACCGCTCTCGGCTTTAAAGGTTTGAAAATCACCATCGGTGGTGCGGTTCATTAGATCAACCAGAGCACCTTCGCGATCTTTTGCGAGAAGTGGATCCCATTGGCGACCCCAAACCACTTTGATTACATTCCAACCGGCGCCGCGGAAGATTGATTCCAATTCCTGGATGATCTTTCCATTTCCGCGAACCGGACCATCAAGTCGTTGCAGGTTGCAATTGATCACAAAAGTTAAATTGTCTAGACCTTCACGACCAGCCAAACTCAGTGCGCCCAATGATTCCGGCTCATCGGTTTCACCATCGCCAAGGAAAGCCCAAACATGTTGATCGCTGGTGTCTTTGATGCCGCGCCCATGAAGGTAGCGGTTGTACCGCGCTTGATAAATTGCGTTTAGTGGACCAAGTCCCATGGAGACAGTTGGGAATTGCCAGAACTCTGGCATTAGTCGTGGATGCGGATAAGAGGAGAGTCCGCCACCTTCGTGGGAAAGTTCTTGGCGAAAGCCATCCATCTGATGTTCGGTTAAACGACCTTCCATGAATGCCCGGGCATACATTCCTGGACTGGCGTGACCCTGGAAGAAAATCTGATCGCCGCCGCCAGGATGATCTTGACCGCGGAAGAAGTGGTTAAAGCCAACTTCGTAAAGCGAAGCTGATGATGCATAAGAAGAGATGTGACCACCAACACCAATACCGGGACGCTGTGCCCGATGAACCATGATGGCGGCATTCCAGCGCATAATGCGACGGATCCGCTGCTCGATCGCTTCATCGCCAGGGAATTCTGGTTCGGCGCTAGGTGGGATGGTATTGATGTAATCCGTTGCGCGAAGTTCCGAGACACCTAATTTCAAGGCTTGAGCATGGTTAAGCAGATTCAACATCAAGTATCGAGCGCGGACTGGGCCAGCATTTTCTAGGACGGCATCCAAAGATTGCTGCCATTCGACAGTCTCGGTTGGGTCGGTATCGATCAGTTGATCGATTAGATGGCTAGGCGCTTCAAAGTTTGTGCTCATGCCTCAATCTTTCTCCCATATTGGCTCTTCCCAGCACGGGTACTTCGGTCATTTCGGACGGCTCCACGGTGAGCACCTGAGCAAAATCTATCTGAAAATGGCCATAGGTACTTGCGCTAGGGGGAAAGGTTGGGTGGACTAGGGGAGTGAAGGAGGCCCGCGTTTGAACTCGTCCCCAACCGGACCTGCCGCTGCTATTGAACGCATGGGCATTGAGCCTGGCTTTCTTATCCTTGAGGTTGGCTACGACAACGATGCTGCCGAAGATCTTCGCAGTGCCATTCAAGCCCGCACTGGCACCGAGTTACTGGACTATGACTCCTCCGAGGTCGTTGATGCCGTCATCATTTGGTGGCGCGAGGGCGATGGCGATCTAGTAGATGAACTTGTTGATGGCCTGACCTTTTTGGCGGAAGCTGGTTCAATTTGGCTCCTGACCCCCAAATTAGGGCGCCCGAACCATGTCGAGCCGAGCGATATCCAAGATGCGGCTCCGACCGCTGGGCTATCTCAGACCAGTTCCTTTGCTGCATCGGCCGACTGGACCGCTACGCGACTGATTGCTCGAAAATCTGGTCGGAAGTAGTTCGCCCGCTTCTATAACATTGCCCCACTAGAACTTTGATTTCTCTTAAATTCGCTCCTCGAAAGGCTTGTTAATGGCTCTTGAAATTGGCTCCGCCGCTCCAGATTTTTCGCTGAAGGATCAACATGGCCAGGTAGTAACGCTCTCTTCCTTCAAAGGAAAGAAGAACGTCGTTATCTTGTTCTACCCATATTCATTCACAGGAACTTGCACGGGCGAGCTATGCGCCATGCGTGATGATCTCTCTTCCTTCCAAAATGATGGTGTCGAACTATTGGCTATTTCCTGCGATACCCCATTCACCCAGCGAGTCTTTGCCGAGAAAGAGGGATATAACTTCCCGGTTCTCTCCGATTTCTGGCCGCATGGCGCCGCCGCCAAGGCATATGGGATTTTCGATGAAGGTCGTGGCTGTGCGCTTCGTGGCACTTATATCGTCGATAAAGAAGGAATTCTGCGCTGGCAGGTCGCTAATGCCATTGGAGATGCCCGCAGTAATGACGAGTACAAGGCTGCGCTCGCTGCCCTTTAATCTGACTGGTTTTTGCCTCCTCACGAACGACTAGTAGAGTGGGGCGCTCGCACCGCGTGTACTTTGCGTCGGCGAGCTTGGGTGCTTAGCTCAGCGGTAGAGCGCCTCGTTTACACCGAGGATGTCGGGGGTTCGAACCCCTCAGCGCCCACCAAGCTTTAATAGACGGGAGGCCGGCGTGAAGGCAGCAGCCGCAGACCAATCCCTGCTGATCGAACTCCAACTGATTGATTCGGCCATCATGCACGCTAAATCTAAGTTAGCTAGCCTGCCCGAGCGCGAGCAGATTGTTGCAATACATACCCGGCTAAAAGCCAGCGCCGAAGAATTGGCCGTTGTTGAAGCCGAACTCGCTGATGTGACCATTGACCTTCGCCGCTCTGAGATCGATGTAGAGCAAGTGGCCGATCGGATCACCAAGGATGAAGCGCGACTATCAGCAGGTAACGCTTCACCAAAAGAATTAGAGCAACTTCAGCATGAAGTCGCGACTTTAGGTAAGCGCAAGGCCGAACTTGAAGATGGCGAGCTTGAAATCATGCTTAAGCATGATGGCGTTAAAACCCGCGTCGAAGAACTTCGCAGCGATGAAGTTGGCCTGCAGAAGTTAGAACTGGAATTAAATGTTCGCCTGGAAAACGGGATCACCGAAATTCAAGCCGAGATTGATTCCAAACTTTCCGAGCGTGCGAACGTCCTGCCAAAAATTGAGAGCCCACTAATAGATCTTTACGAAAAAGTACGATCTTCAAATGGCGGCGTTGGTGCCGCGCTGCTAGTTGGCAATATGTGTCAAGGCTGTCACTTAGCAATTAATGCCGTTGAGTTGGAACGAATCAAGACTTTGGCCGCAGATGAAGTTCTGCGTTGCGAGGAGTGTCGCACTATTTTGGTTCGCATCTAATTATGGCCCGCCATTTTCTAATCACCGCCGATGGTGGTTCGCGTGGCAATCCCGGCAATGCCGCTTACGGTGCTGTTGTTAGCGAAGATGGCAAAATCCTTAAGGAACTATTCGCTGGAATCGGAATTGCCTCTAACAACGTAGCGGAATACAGCGGTTTAATCGCTGGACTTGAGGCTGCACATGAGCTTGATCCAGAAGCCACGTTAGACGTTCGCATGGATTCCAAATTAGTTGTTGAACAGATGTCCGGTCGCTGGCAAATTAAGCATCCAGATATGCGCACCCTTGCTAAGACGGCCCGTGAGATTCACCCGATGCATTTAATTACCTTTACTTGGATTCCACGCGACTTAAATTCTCATGCTGATCGCTTGGCCAATAAAGCACTAGATGGCGAAATCGCCGAGGCCAAATATATTCAAAAGAACTTCCTGCACTCTCGAATGTTCTCCACGGAAGTGCCAACAACTATCTATTTGATTCGTCACGGTGAGACGCCACTAACTCCAGAGCGGCGCTTCTCCGGCTCTGATGGTTCCAATCCAGGTTTAACCGAACGAGGTCGTGAGCAAGCTCGAGCAGTCGCGACTATGTTGGCGCCAAGAGATCCAAAAGTGCTCTTGGTTTCGCCATTGCAACGGACTCGCGACACTGCCGAAGAAATCGTTAAGTTCATTTCTCTCGAACCAATTATCGATGAAGACTTTAAGGAAGCCTCCTTTGGAAAATGGGATGGCCTCACACCCGTTCAAGTTGAAGAGCAATTCCCCGAAGAATTTAAAGAGTGGGTTGCTGATCCTTGGTACAAGCAAGGTGGGGGAGAGTCTTACGCCGCAACTTCCGAACGCGCCGGCAGCGCGCTCCGCCGAATCGCCGCGCAATATCCCGGCGAAAAGGTTGCCGTAGTTACCCACAACGTAGTCATCAAAGGAGCAGTTTGTGTTGCTCTAGCAACACCGATTGAAAGCATTTTTCATGTTGATATCGCACCGTGCAGTATTACCACGATAAAAATTTGGCCATCCGATGGGTTGATGGCGCTCTTCTCAATGAGCGAACTGTCTTAATTTGCGAAAACGTCAATAAACCAACTCTTTCCATTTGCTGGCGAAATTAGCCGACACTGATAACTCTTCTTAACAATTTCGAATACTTCTTCAGGTGTCTTTGGCATTCGGTTTTCGCAAATCAGAAGCCGGGCAACTTCGCCTCTGGTCTTTTTTGACATATGTGTTATCACTTTTTTCTCACCATTTCGAATTTCATAAACCCGCACTGCAACAGTTTTCGAAGGCGGGGGAGTCCACACCGATGCATAAGTTGAAGAGCGGGCATCAATAATTAGTTCTGAATCTAATGACTCCAACGCCGCAGATATGCAAACTTTCCAGTGGC
>SESB01000797.1_pt1 | contig 22599 bp, 16 predicted proteins | sample 3171441 | NCBI WGS metagenome assembly SESB01 (sample SAMN06051867, study PRJNA518727) | freshwater metagenome | biome: subpolar coniferous forest; feature: holomictic lake; material: water; isolation source: holomictic Lake 227, 6 m depth | place: Canada: near Kenora, Ontario | collected... | reverse complement strand
GGAAGCCATGGCCATCGTGGCGCAGGCATTGGCCGAGCAAGGCAGCAAGCGAATTGACGATCCAATTCGCATGTACCTGACGCAGATGGGAACAATTCCTCTTTTGACCCGCGAACAAGAAATTCGCTTGGCCAAGAAAATTGAAACCACCCGCATGATCTTCCGTCGCAAATCACTTGAAAGTGATTATGTGGCGCGATTGGCCACTGAGACTCTCAAGCAAGTGCGCGACGGCAAATTGCCGTTCGATCGAACCATGCGCATTTCCACCGCTGAAGAGGATGCCAAGGGCAAGATCGCGTCGCGTATTCCAGGAAATGTTGAGACCATTTCTAAATTGATCGACATGAACGAGCGCCAATGGAATCAACTTGAGGATTCCGAAGTTTCGGAAGATCGCAAAGTTGTCATCAAGGAAGAGCTTCGCCTTCGTCGCCGAAAAGTTGCAACACTTCTTGAAGAGTGCTGCTTGCGAACAGGTCGTATTCAGCCGCTGATGCGTCGTTTGCAGTCCATCCATCGAAAAATGGTGGACTTGAAGCGCCAACTGCTCAAGGCGGAAAAATTTCCAGAACGATTTGATCCCGAGGATCAAATTGTCATGCGTGAAGAGTTGGTTGGTCTTCGATCCATTGTGTTTGAATATCCAGAGGAACTTGAAGCGCGTATGAAAGCCATTATGCGAGTGTTTGGCGAGTATGAACAAGCCAAGCGCGATCTGTCTGGCGGAAATTTGCGCTTGGTGGTCAGCATCGCCAAGAAGTATCGCAACCGCGGACTGCCATTCCTTGACATTATTCAAGAAGGCAACACCGGTTTAATGCGCGCCGTGGACAAGTACGAGTATCAACGTGGCTACAAGTTCAGCACGTATGCGACATGGTGGATTCGTCAGGCGATCACGCGAGCGATCGCTGATCACGCGCGAACCATTCGTGTGCCTGTGCACATGATTGAAACCATGAGCAAGTTGCGCAACATTCAGAAGCATTTGCTTCAGGAGCTTGGTCGTGAACCAACCGGTGAGGAGATCGCGGCGAAAGCCAAGATGCCCGCCGAGGAAGTTCGCCGCGTGATGAAGATCAGTCGCCATCCAATTTCGCTTGATCGGCCTGTGGGCGAAAGCGAAGACAGCCACTTTGGAGATTTCATCGAGGACGAGCGACAGTCCAGTCCGTCCGAAGCCGCGAGCAATGAGTTGCTTCGTCAGCGCATCAATGATGTGTTGAAGACACTCACCTACCGCGAGCGTGAAATTTTGAAATTGCGCTACGGCATTGGCGATGGCTACACCTACACCCTTGAGGAAGTCGGTCGAATCTTCAAGGTGACCCGAGAGCGCGTGCGCCAAGTTGAAAGCAAGGCGTTGAAGAAGCTGCAACATCCTGTGCGAAGTCAGCGCCTGTCCAGTTTCCTGGTCTCGCAAGATGACGCGGATGACGCGGGCGAAGGCGAAGTGCTTGACATTGGAACGGATATCACGGACGACGCCGAGGATTGAAGCATTTGAAAGGTTGAATTCGCACGGGGTGGTCACACGACCACCCCGTGTTTTATTTACATTTTGAATGCGAAATGCAAAACGCAATGCGACGAAGTACACTTGTTCTTCCTGCGGATGTGGCGAAATTGGCAGACGCGCAAGATTCAGGTTCTTGTGGGGTCACACCCATGGAGGTTCGATTCCTCTCATCCGCATTGAAAAAGTCCGATCCATGTGGTCGGACTTTTTTGTTGATTGGCGCAAAGTGTCCGCCACCCTACTCTTAATCTGTGATCTATTTGGACAACAACGCAACCACCATGCCGCTTGCGGAAGTTGTGGATGCCATGCGCGAATCATTGGCTAAGAATTGGGGCAATCCCAGCAGCGTTCACCGATTTGGCCAAGCGGCACGCGCTCAATTGGAGCACGCTCGCGAACATGTCGCGCAACTTGTCGGCTGCTCCACGCGTGAAATTATTTTTTGCTCCAGCGGAACAGAGTCTGCGTCGCTGGCATTGCGCGGCGTTTTGGAAGCGCATCCACAGCGGCGAGTGATTGTCACCAGCAAATTGGAACACGCAGCGGTGCGAACTTTGGCGCAACACCTTAAAACCACGGGCCAGTGCGAAGTGATTTGGGTTGAGCATGCGCACAGCGGCGAAATACATCTTGACCACTTGCGGGAGGCGCTAAAAAAACGCGCCGATGAAATTGCGTTGGTGTCGCTGATGTCGGTCAACAACGAAACAGGCGTAATTCTTCCCATGCAAGCAGTTGGTGAAATATGCCGAGAGAGCGGCGTTCTTTTTCATACTGACGCCACGCAGTCCGTGGGTCGCCACCCCTTTGATGTGGCGAATACCCCGATTGATTTTGCCACATTCTCCGCGCACAAACTACATGGCCCCAAAGGAGCGGCGGCATTGTTCGCGCGCCGCGGTGCTGGTATTTCAGCGCAACTTGTGGGCGGTCCGCAAGAGCGTGATCGACGCGCTGGAACGGAAAATGTCCCGGGAATTGTTGGCTTTGGCGTGGCTGCACAATCCGCCCGTAGATGGTTGGACGCGGCGGATATGAACCACGCCGCGGAGTTCAGGAATCAATTTGAAACTTTGATACAAACGGCAATTCCCGATGCGATCGTGAATGGCGTTGCCACAAAAAGAATATGGAACACAACCAATATCGCGTTTGCACATTTGGAAGCGGAAGCCATTTTGCTTGCGCTTTCCAATGAGAATCTGTGCGCCAGCGCGGGCGCGGCGTGCAGTTCGGGCTCTCTAGATCCTTCGCCCGTACTATTAGCCATGGGGGTTCCACCCGTTCTAGCCCACGGAAGCGTGCGCTTCAGCCTGTCACGCATGACAACGCGTGAAGAAGTTGTTCAAGCCGCCACAATTGTGTGCGATTGCGTGCGCAAACTTCGCGCGCGCACGGGTGCGGCGATTACGAATGTGAAATGAACAACTTTGCAAGTGCTTGCACCGATGCGATTTCAAATGGACGAAAGCGCTCGGTCGCGCCTTTTTCCTCGCTAAAGATCAACGCACGCTCGGCGCCCAAACGCGACGCAGTGGGCGTATCCATGAGATAGCTGGAATCATTTGCGCTCATTTGCATCAAGACGCGAAAATCAAATTCACGAAGCGCGTTTCGATCAATGCAGCGCTGCAAACTTGGCGCGGTGTCAGCCCATGCAAATACATGCACGCCAACTGCGGGACCGTCACGCAAGATTGCGCCAAGCACCTTGTCGGGTTTTGGTGGACCATCACTTGACATTGAAAAATCATCCTCGTCTTTGCGCAGCGTGCGATAGCGCTGAAGACCGTGAACCATGAGCAAAATAGGCGGCTGATCTTGTCGCCCATCGGCGATGCGTTGCGCAACTTCTTGTCCAAGTTGAATAATCGCGGCGTCGCAATCGCGATAGTTTGGAAGGTCCGCGTTGAGCTTCAGGGTTTCAATTGTGGATTGCAACGCTCCAGCCGTGGGAGAATCAGGAGTGGTTCCGTCAAGCAGAATCACGCGGCCAGAAATATGGCGTGTGACTGCGGCGAAACTTACAAGAGCGGCCACGCTTAAACCCGTCGCAACATCTTCGCGTTGACCAACAACAATAATATTGGCGCCAGATTGCCTACGAAGCGTAATGACGCTGGCATTGCGAATGGCCACTGGATTGCCTAGAAAAATCTGCAAAGCGGGCACACCTTTGGTTGTCGGCTGCTGAATTAAATCAAGAAGTGGCTGACACGCTTCAATGCGCGCCGCGGCGGTGCCGTCAAACACAATCATCTTTCGATCCGAAACTCCTTTGGCGCGCGCCGCGATGGCCAGTTCTCGCACGCGTTCATCACGCTGAGCATCGGTAAGCCACACAACTTGAAATGGGCTATTGCCCTCAATCAAACCACCAGCGTCGTTGTAAATAGCCTCGCCGGGGCGCGAAAGAAGACGCGCGGCTGTGTTGTCGTCAGACAAAATCATGGCCGAGTCCGCCTCGTTGCATTGCAGCGCGATACGAATTCCCATTTGTCCCATGGTGGTGCGAGGCAACGCGTAGGTTCCGCCAAGCGTTTGCGAACCAAGAATGACATGCATTCCAAACGCGCGTCCTTGTCGCACTAAGCGGTCAAGCAACAACGAGGAATCTTGAGCGACCTTGTCCTCTTCCACAAATAATTCTTGAAATTCGTCAACGATTAACAAGGTGCGCGGCATGGGCTCCGTCTTGCCAAGCAATCTCCACGCCGCCAAATCCTGAACACCTGCATCTCGAAATAAATCCCCGCGACGCTTCAGTTCCACATCAAGTCCTTGCAGAACACTGAGTCCAAATTCACGATCGCTTTCCACCGCCACCGCCCGCGCGTGCGGCAAAGCGTGGGTTGCATAGGCCTTAAATTCAACGCCTTTCTTGAAATCGATCAACCACAATTCAACTTCGTCGGGTGAATACCACAGCGCGACATTGGTGATGAGCGCGTGCAGCAAGGTGCTCTTGCCGGAACCTGTTTTGCCCGCAAGCAAAACATGCTGCCTTGTGCCTTCGCCAATTTCAATGGATTGCAATTTATTTGCGCCGCTTCTACCCACAGGCACGCGCAGAATTTTTGCGCTTGAACTTGTCCAGCGCTGATCAAGTTTGGGCTCAATGGCTTGAAATGGAACCTCCACCCTGGATCCAGCTTTGGCTGCACGCCCAATTTTTTGCAAGATGGTTTGCAACACCGCCGCGCTCGGCATGGTGGCCGGAGTGAATGGAACATCTTCAAGACCAGGGGCATCCACAACAAAACGATCTTGTTCCCAGCGAACCCTCATGCAACGTTGCAGCACTTCATTTTCCTTGATCAATTCAGGAAGCGGTTTGGTTGGATCACGAAGCAGCAAGAAATGCACGCCACAACGCGCGCCAGATTGAAGCAGACTGGCAAAGCGCTTGCTTCCAGCATCTGTCAATCCCTCTGGAAAATCCGCGAACACAATAATGCGAAGTGGCTCGGCCAACTCCCCCGCTTGCTCGTTGTAGTCAGCGATGGTCGCGAATTCATTGCGCAAATATTTCTGAATGACGGTCTCCACATACTCGGTGAGATCCGTCAATTTTTGCTCAATATGGCGCGACTCGCTCCAAATTCGCTCGCTCACCAATGACTCCATCTCGTCAGCAAGATGCATGAAGCCCGCGAAATTTTGACCAAGTCCAACTGGATCAAAAAAGTAGAAACGAACTTTGCCAGCAGGTGTCTGCGTTAAAAGACGAAGCGCCGCGCTTTGAATCATTTCTAGTGCTTGGGAGCGGCCTTGTAATGGCGCCTCCACCAACAAGGACGGAGTATTTGGAAGTGGGCGAAAGGCGGGAATAGTCCAAGCTGGAGCGGTCTGTGAAAAATTGGGCCACGCGCAATCTGGCTCTGTTGGTGTGGAATGTTCTATTGTGGAAAGATCCAACGTGAGCGCGCCGAAAGACATTCCCTCTGACATGTGCTGCGTCAGATTGCCTTGCACCGTGGACTGTTCCCACGGCGCCATTAGAACTTTTGATTTCTCACCCATGGACTCCGTCCACTGATAAAAAGTATCGCGCTCCGTGCGCCACATGGAGCGTCGATCATTCGCGCGCGCTTCTTCAAGGGCATCGCATTTCATTTTATTTTCAAGAGCTCTTTTTTTCTCAAGCGCTTCTGCGGAACTTGCCGTACTGGCCACCTGTTGGCGAGTGGCTTGCGCCACTTCAAGAGCGCGCTGCAATAATTTTGCTTTTTGATTTTCAATCTCAATTTTTTTTTGGTTTCGCGCCTGCTTGACTTCCTCAAGAATCACGCGACTTTTGGCTAGTAAATCATCTAAAATAGGCGCCCATTTTGCCTTTGCCACTTTGACTTCGTGATCGCGTGTGGCAATGGCCGCGGCGGTTGTGGCTCGCCGATGTTCGACAGCGGCTTGCATTGCAATCTCACCCGCAAGAAGACCAATTTGGTGCGCTTTGGAAATTGGAATCCATGCGTGGTGCACTTGCTTGCGGGCAAGAAGCCACAACACCATGATTCCAACCATGCTCAAAAGAATTCCCGCGCCCACTGCGGCGACAAGCGCAGCGCCTCGAATGCCCGCAAGCGCGGCAACCCCCGTCAGTGTTCCTGTGACCATGATGGAAGGAACAAGCAAAATGGGCCCGCGAAATAAACCCGCCAATTTTAATTTACGAAATCGCGCCAATGAATCCATGGCTACGGCCGCCTGCATTGACAAGATTCCTTCACAAGACTTTGGAGACAAATTGCGATCAATGGTTTGCGGAGCCGGTTGCGCCTGGCGATATCGTTTCAATTGGAAGCAAGCCGCTTCAAAGGATTCATTCAGCGTGATTTGCATTTGCGCAATCCGAGTTCGCGCCTCCTCAAATTCAACCCGCGGAGCGGATTCGCCAGTTTCCAACACGCTGTCAGCCATCCAAATCGCTTCCTCCAAATGCTGCTTGGCAGATTGGGAGTTGTCCTTGAATTTATTGTGAATTTCCTCCTGTTGAACTCGCGATTGATCCTCAATATTGCGAAGCTCAAATTCCGCCATCGTCACTGCTTGATCTTGCGCATGTTTGAGAATGTGCTCGCATTGAGTTGAGGATTTTTCCCGCTCACTTTCAATCCGATTCATTTCCATTTGATGGCGGGATAATTCCGCTTGACGCATGGCGTGAATTTCTGTTTGGGAAAGAGCGAGCGCTTGAGCGTGGGCTTGGCAGGCGTTGCGCAACGATTTCCACCGGGCGCCACACTCCTCAAGCGGGTCTGTAATTTCAGAGTCCATGTTGGAGTTGCTCACTGCTTTCTATCGTACAAGTGGAATGAAATGAAATCATGCACGCCTATTGAATTGAATTTGGATCATTGCATTCGCTGCGGATGCGCGCGATTAAATCCCGCATGACTTCCATGGCTTGCAGAGCTGATTTTCCACCATCTTCAAGTGGCTGCACATATTTCTTTTGCAACATCTGTGACGCTTGATCATTCCATTGACTTTGCGATTCCGCCCACTTTGTGCGGAATTCTTTCAGCGCGCCATACAAACGTTGTCGCCCACCTTCAACGCTCATGTTGGTCGCTCCCAGGATTGCTGTTGCGAAGAGTCGTCCGCGTTGCCAGACTTCTGTTCTTCATCAACGGCGCGCTTCATGTTGGCCGTCTTGTCGCTTTGCGCCAGTTCCACTTCCAGCATTTTAGAAAGGTCCGGTGGCTCGTCGCGAACATAGCGCTCGATTGCAACCACCATTCTTCCCAAAGCCAAAATGGCCGCCGGCAATTCGCGCTCATGCATGGAAGCGGTCAAGGCGGTCGCGCCTTTGAACAACGCTTGCTCGCGTGGAAAATTCAGCGCCCACGTTTTGGTTCGCGCGGCTCGACGCTCCGCGTCTTCAAGCATGTCCTTCACTTTGGCAAGCGCCTTGCGTTCATCCACCGTGCTTGGCTTGGAATCCTTGCTGCTGGTCACGGTTTCCTTGCGAAACAAAGCGCTGCGTGCGTTGTTCATGTCTTCACGCAGACGATTCACGCGGCCACGCCAATACATCACTCGATCATTTTGAAGCCAAGTCACCAAGCGATCCACTTCGCTGTCCGCCTCCGCGATGGCAAGCCCAACATCCTCGCGGCAACGAATGAACGCGGCGCGAGTGTTCTCCAGAACATGAATGGATTGAAGATTGGCTTGCTGCGGATCCATAGTGTGCTTCAATTACCTATGCGGTCAACGCTGATTGAGATATTCCTCTATGCGCTCCGCCTTGCGGACAAGAAACGGAATATGCGTGTCGCAGGCTTTGACAAATTTTTGAAGAGCCCGCATGGTTTGCTCAAACTCCTCGGAGAATTTCACTTGCTCTTGATCACGCCACGTCTGTTGCAGGCCGCCAAGCGAGGCGCCAACGCGCGTCATTTGTGTTTGCACATCGTTGTTAAATTTCTTCAAGTCGCCAGCGAAACGGCGGAGTTCATTGGGATCAACAATTGCTTTGGCCATAGGGTTACCTCTTTCATAAGTGTACGCTTTGGGGACAATGGAAACACGTAATTTGATCGCAGGTCGATGGACAGATATTTCTTCAAGTGGATCGATTGAAGTGGTTGATCCCGCAAGCGACATGGTGATCGCGCGCGTGCCCATGTGCGGCGCAAGCGAGGCTTTGAGCGCGCTCAACAGCGCTTATGAATTTCAGCCCCAGTGGGAAGCCACGCCACCCGCTCAACGCGCCGCGGTATTGCACGCCACAGCCAAGCTTTTGGTTGCAAGAAAAGATGCATTGGCGCGCATCATCACGCAAGAGTGCGGCAAACCACTCGCCGAGGCCGCGGGCGAAGTTCAGTACTCCGCGGATTATTTTTCATGCGCCGCCAATGAAATCCACGCGCTGAATGAAATGGAAATCGCCCTTGATCGACCAGGCGTGCGCGGGGTTGTGCGCCATAGAGCGATTGGCGTGTGCGCGGCTATCACGCCCTGGAATTTTCCGTTGGCCATGTTGGCGCGCAAGGTTGCGCCTGCCCTTGCCGCGGGTTGCGTGCAACTGGCTAAACCCGCCGAGGAAACACCGCTTTCTGCTTTCGCGCTTGCCGAAATTCTTTTGGAGTGCGGACTGCCCCCGCAATGCTTGCATGTGTTGACAGGCGACGCCAAATCCATCGCCACAACGTGGCTGATGGATGGCCGCGTGCGCAAACTCAGCTTCACAGGAAGCACGGAAACTGGACGTTTACTTTTGCGCCAATGCGCGCAGGAAATTGTCCGCTGTTCCATGGAACTTGGCGGACATGCGGCATTCATTGTTCTTGCGGACGCGGATCTTGAATTGGCGGTGCAAGGCGCCATGCAAGCCAAGTTTCGCAATACGGGTCAAACGTGCATTTGTCCAAATCGATTTCTTGTACATGAAGATATTGCCAGCGAATTCACGGCGCGCGTGGCCGTTGCGGCGGCGCAATTGAAGATTGCGCCTGGCATGGAAGCGGATTCAAAAATTGGTCCGCTGATTCATGATGCGGCCGTTGACAAAGTCCGATCGCATGTGACGGATGCGTTAGCTCGTGGCGGAAAATTAGTGTGTGGCGGACGGACGAAGGAAATCCCCGACCACCCCGACCGCTTCTATGAACCCACCGTAATTGCTAATTGCAATCCCAGCATGTTGTGTTTTGAGGAGGAGACGTTTGGTCCGGTGATTCCAATTATGAGCGTGTCAAGCGAACGCGAAGCAATTGAAGTTGCCAATTCAAGTCCGTTTGGATTGGCTGGCTATGTGTTTGGCGGCAATGACAAGACCACGCTTGCCGTGGCGCAACAATTGCAGTGCGGCGTGATTGGTGTAAATGAAGCCGTGCCCAGCAACGCGCGCGCACCCTTTGGCGGTGTGAAATGGAGCGGATTTGGGCGCGAAGGCGGCGTTTGGGGATTGATGGAATATGTCACAACGCAATATTTGGCGCTGCGCAGGCTGGACAAATAAAGTCGCATCACACGGAACCGCTTGAAATACGGTATTGAGTTTTTCAGGCGCACTGTAGAAAAACAAAGTGCGCACACGCAAGCAATATGTTTTTCGCATTGGAATCGCACAAAAAAGGAAAAAGTCCGACCCATGTCGGACTTCATTCAACTATTGAATGTTGAAATAAGTTTTCCAAGCTGAGCGGCTCCGTCGAGAACCGCCCAACCCGGCAACTTTTTTCTACTGGCAGTCCAGCACTTTGAATCCGTTCAAGACAGCAACGGAATCAGGCGATGAAACCGCCAGACATTGGCATATCAACTCACTCGTCGTCGGACTCATCCTTGAGCTTGGCTGGAATTCCATTTGGATTGGCCAAACGCTTCACCATGACGGCCTTGCGAATCTCATCAAGCAACGCTGGGTTCTGGCGCAAGAACAACTTGGCGCCTTCACGGCCTTGACCGAGTCGCGTAGCTCCGTAGCTGAACCACGAACCGCTCTTGTCCACAACCTCATCCGCGGTGGCCATGTCCAGAACGTCGCCGGAGGTGGAAATACCCTCATCAAACATGATGTCGAATTCCGCCTCGCGGAATGGCGGCGCAATTTTGTTCTTGACCACTTTGGTCTTGATGCGATTGCCCACAATTCGGTCGCCCTCTTTGATCTGGCCAATGCGGCGAATATCAATGCGCACCGTGGCGTAGAACTTGAGCGCGCGACCGCCCGTGGTTGTTTCTGGGCTGCCAAACATCACGCCAATTTTCTCACGCAACTGATTGATGAACACCACAACGCAATCGCTCTTGGCGATGGCGCCAGTCAACTTACGCAACGCTTGGCTCATAAGACGTGCCTGCAAACCCATGTGGCTATCGCCCATTTCGCCTTCGATTTCAGCGCGCGGAATAAGCGCCGCCACGGAATCAATAACCACCATGTTCACGGCGTTGGATCGAACCAACATCTCGCAAATTTCAAGCGCCTGCTCGCCCGTGTCTGGTTGCGAAACAAGAATTTCATCCAAGTTCACGCCCAAACGCTTGGCCCACGATGGATCAAGCGCGTGCTCCGCGTCGATGAACGCAGCCACGCCGCCTTCACGTTGCGTGTTGGCGATGGCCGTGAGCGCCAACGTTGTTTTACCACTTGATTCTGGGCCAAAGATTTCTACAACTCGTCCGCGTGGCAAACCACGTCCGCCCAAAGCCAAATCCAAACTGAGCGCGCCAGTTGAGATGCCTTGAATTGGTTCCGGCAAATCGCCATCAAGACGCATGATGCTGCCCTTGCCGTAAGCCTTCTCAATTTGGCCCATGGCTTGCTCAATGGCTTTCAATTTCGATTTTTGCTCCACGGTTTCCTTGGCGGTGAGCGCCTTGTCGGACTTGATGTCAGATTTAATTTCTGGCTTTGAATCTGGCTTGGACTCGACGACTTGCTTGGACATGTTTGACCTTTCAGTTGCGTTTGTTGCGCCAGACGTCATCGCTGGTTTCGCCACTGATTGAGTTGTAGCTGACACAGCGCCAGTTGCCACTGCGGAAGTTGAACTTCCTAATGAAATTCTGGAATTTCCAGAAGCGGGAGTTGCCCGCGCGTCACCTTTGACATCTTTGCTTGCGCTTACTGCTCCGTTGCCATTTTTTGAATCTGTTGATGCGACCATGTGTAAGTAACCTTCCTTGGTTGTTGTTTCTTTACGAAACATGCTTGAAACTGTCCGAACGTTGATTTTTCCTTGCATTTGATTTGGCTCCAATGCCAAATCATTTGTTCGGTATCTGATAGGTATCCGATTCCAATCGGCTAGTCAACCCTTTGTTCGGTAATTTTTAGGGTTGAATTCTTGTATGAACTCTACCCTGCATTTGCCGCATTCCAGGAAACACTGCCTTTTTTCTTCGGTCCCACCTAACAAACGCAGAACAAAAAGGAATGTGACAGCATTTACGCTGTCAATTGAGATTTTTCTCAATCCGCTTCTACGCCTTAATTTATGTCACAAAATTGGGCGTGGGCGGTCGGTAATCGGTCAAATCAATGGTGCGGAACCAGTCGATGGTGCGGCGCAAGCCTTCGTCCAAAGAAACCTTTGGCTCCCACCCAAGCGATTTCTTGGCCAGCGAAATGTCCGGCTGCCTGCGCGTTGGATCATCTTGAGGAAGCGGCCGACCCGTGACCACTTTGGATTTTGTGCCAGCGATTGCGACAATTTTTTCCGCGAGTTGCTTCACGGTGAATTCATTTGTGTTTCCCAAATTGATCGGACCCGTGCACTCGTCGGGCGCGGCCATCAACTTGATCAGGCCGTCGACCAAATCATCCACGTAGCAAAAACTGCGGCTCTGGCTGCCATCACCAAACAACGTGATGTCCTGCCCCGCGACGGCTTGGCGAATAAAATTGCTCACCACGCGGCCGTCAAATGGATGAATGCGCGGACCATATGTATTGAAGATGCGCGCCACGCGAATGGAAACATTGTTCGTGCGGTGATAGTCAAAGAACAATGTTTCGGCGGCGCGCTTGCCCTCGTCGTAACAGGCGCGCGGACCAATTGGATTCACATTGCCCCAGTAACTTTCAACTTGTGGATGAATTGCGGGATCGCCGTACACCTCGCTGGTACTGGCTTGCAACACGCGCGCACGCACGCGGCGCGCAAGACCAAGCACATTCATGGCGCCCATGACGCTGGTCTTGAGGGTTTTAATTGGGTTGTATTGATAGTGGCCCGGAGCCGCGGGACACGCCAAATTATAAATTTGATCCACTTCAAATTGCACAGGATTGGTCACGTCAGCGCGCACCAACTCAAAGTTGGTCTTGCCCAGCAAATGTTCAATGTTTCCACGGTGGCTGGTGAAAAAATTGTCCAAGCAAATCACCTCGTGGCCAGCCTCAACCAAGCGGTCGCACAGGTGGGAACCAAGAAACCCAGCGCCGCCAGTGACCAAAATTCGTTTTCGCATGAACTAAATGTAGCGAAAGCATTGAAAAACTGCTCGACGGCAAGGGCGCTTGCGGGGAAGATGCGCGCATGGAACTTTCATCCGCCAATTCAAAGTTCAACGCTGCGCGGCCAAATCGGCGCGTTGCTTTGGGCGCAATGACGGGCACAAGTTTGGACGCGCTTGACATGGCGCTGGTGGAAATCACCGAGAGTGGCTTGCATTCATGCGCCACGCTTTTGCGCCACAACACATTTGATCTTGGCGCGCTGCGTCCACGCTTGCGCGCGGCTTCGCAAGGCAAACCGTTTTCAGCCGGCGACTTCGCGCGCTTGGCGCTTGACTTTGGAAACTTTCACGCCGCAAGCGCGCTTGAAATGTTGAAAGCGCACAACAGCGCTGCGTCAACCACTCTGGCTGTTGATGTGGCCGGCATTCACGGACAAACTATTTTCCACGCGCCCCCGCTGTCGTGGCAAATCATGAATCCATTTCCAATCGCGCGCGCGTTGCGCTGTCCGGTGGGCAGCGATTTGCGCGGCGCGGATTTAGCGGCGGGCGGTCAAGGCGCGCCCATCACGCCGCTTGCGGATTGGATTTTATTCCGCGGTCACCGGCCGCGCGCCATTGTGAATTTGGGCGGCTTCTGCAACATCACGTGGTTGCCCTCAAGTGTGGACGACGCCGCAAAAATAAATGGCCGCGATGTGTGCGCGTGCAACCACATTCTGGATCATGCCGCAAAGCTGGCGCTGGATTTGGATTTTGATCCCGAAGGCAGCAACGCCGCCAAAGGTTCGGTGCATCCACTTGCGGAAACCGCGCTGACCGCGGCGTTGAAGAACGCGGCCGCGCAAAATCGCTCGCTTGGAAGCGGCGATGAGGGTCTGGATTGGGTCAATCAATGGGCGCCACAACTGACGTCGTGCGACTTGCTTGCGACGGCTGTATTTGCGGTGGCAAAAAGTATTGCGCTGTCCATCATGACCAGCACCAGTCCTTCGCATGAGGTGCTTTTGGCTGGCGGCGGCGCAATGAACGCAACGTTGTGCAAGCGCATTGAAGAATTGGTTCAACGACCCGTGTTCAACACCGATGTCGCAAGCAAAGTGCATATTTCAGCGCGTGAATCCGTGGCCATGGCGGTGTTGGCGGTGTTGGCGTGGGATGGATTTTCCATCACGCTGCCCACTGTCACCAAGCGCTCCGCCATGCAATGCCGCGACGGATTGTGGTGTTTGCCCGCAGAAGAAACACAATCTTAACTGAACCATAATGAGCAGCAATCCATCACAGATCAAACTTCCCCGCATGGAAAAATACTCCGTGCTAATCGTTGAAGATGAAAAAGAAATCGCCGAGTTGGTTGAGTTGCATCTCAAGCGCGCCGGCATTGACACCACCATCATGCGATCTGGTCGCACCGCGTTGGAGTCGATTAAAAAATCAGTGCCCGACGCCGTCGTGCTTGACTTGATGTTGCCCGATGTGGACGGACTTGAAGTGTGCCGACGCATTCGTCAGACACATGATCAACGATCCATGCCAATTATTATGGTGACAGCCAAAGGCGACGAGAGCGACATTGTTGCGGGCATTGAATTGGGCGCGGACGATTACATCACCAAGCCATTCAGCCCGCGCATTTTGGTGGCGCGCGTGCAGAGCGCCTTGCGCAGAACAGGTCAAGCGGCCCCAGTTGAAAGCGACCGCATGAGCATGCTTGATGGACAACTTGTGATTGATGCCGGACGTCATGTTGTACTGCTTGAAAATAAACCGATTGATCTCACGCTGACGGAATACGGAATTCTTCAATTCCTAGCCAAACGCCCTGGTTTTGTGCGCACACGCGATCAAATTATTGGCGCGGTGCATGGCAAGGACATTGTGCTTTCAAGCCGTACCGTTGATGTGCATATCACCGCTTTGCGACGCAAACTGGGTGCCATCGGCGACTTGATCGAAACGGTACGCGGAGTCGGGTATCGTTTCAGCGAGAGCCGCGAAGCTCTGGCTGAATGAAACCAATTTTCTCAACCTCATTTGCGTGGATTGTGGCGGCGCTCATCGCGATCGCGGCTTGGATTGCGTTCACAAGCGAAACCGCCGCAGTGATCGCCATTGGAACCGTGTTCTTGGCCGGCATTCATCAAGCGCGCGTTGCGCTGGATGTGTCGCGCCTGAATGCGTCGCTTGAAAAATCGTTGGCAAGCAACAGCGCCACCAGCTTTCCAATTTTTCGACGACCGTTGTTGGCGCAACTTTCGCGCCAGTGCGCCGCGATCACGGAGCAACACACACGCGCGCGCGACGAGATTCACAGCGAACATTTGCAGCGTCAACTCTTCGAGCAATCCATGCGCGATGGACTGGTTGTGCTGGACGCGCATCAACGCGTGCTGTCGGCCAACGCGGCGGCGGCGCGCTTGCTGGGTTTTGACACGACGACCGCGCGCGGTCGATTGTTCCAGGAAATCAGCCGCATTCCAGAAGTGAACGCAATGTTGGAAGCGAGTTACAAAGATGGGCAGCGCCGCCACGGATTGTTGGAGCCGCCAACCGCGCCTGGCTCCATTGTGGACGCCGCCATTGAAACATTGCGCGATGAATCAATGCAAGCCATCGGCGCATTATTGCTGATTGCGGATGTCACCAGCGAGCAACGACTGGAGCGAATGCGAAGTGATTTTGTGGCCAATGTCAGCCACGAATTGCGCACGCCCATCACCAATATCAAGGGCTATGTAGAAACAATCCAGCAGATTGGCCTGAGCGACGAGGGGCAAGTGAATCGCTTCTTGGAAATTGTGGCGCGCAATGCTTCGCGTCTTGGCGCTTTGGTAGAAGACTTGCTTTCCATTTCATTTTTGGAGTCAAGTAATTCCAAGGAGCGAGTCACCATGGCAAGCACGCCCGTCAACGGGTTGATTGATTGGGTTGACGCGGAACTTGGTCCAGCCGCCGAGGCGCGCGGGGTGAAATTGACGCGCAACATTGAGAGCGATTTACAATTGCACGCCAACGCGCTGCTGATTGAGCAAGCGATTGGCAACTTGGTCAGCAACGCCATTCGCTACTCTCCGCGGGGAAGCTCCATTGAAATTTCCGCGCGCACCAGCGACGCATCCCAAAAGAGTTCAAGCAACACGATTGGCGAAAGTGGAATTGGCATGGCGGTGATCACCGTCACGGATCAAGGACCGGGCATCCCTGAAAAACATTTGCCGCGTTTGTTCGAGCGCTTCTACCGAGTAGACAGCGCGCGCAGCCGTGAAGACGGCGGCACTGGCCTGGGCTTGGCCATTGTGAAAAACATTGCCATGGTGCACGGCGGAAGCGTGCGCGCGGAAAGCGTGATTGGACAAGGCAGTCGATTTTCCCTGATGATTCCGCTGGCACACCGCTAGAAATACCGGCATTCAACTGCAACACAACATGCGCACCCACGGAAATTCAGGCAGAATTGCAGCAATGCAAAGGCGTTCTTAACACAAACTAAATGTATCGCGGCAATTCTTGAATCTGTAGATACCCAAAATTGCCTCCTCAAACTTGCCAAAGGATCACTATGAAATCCATCGCAACTCTAGCACTCTCTTTGCTTGCTCTTCCAATTGCGCTTGCGGCTTCCATGCAAACAAGCGACGCGGATCTCAGCAAGTTGACCGGTCAAATTAAAGTGGATGGTTCATCCACCGTCTATCCAATCACCGAAGCAGTGGCGGAAGATTTTCAAGCCGCGGCGCCAAAAACACGACCGACCGTTGGCATTAGCGGAACGGGTGGCGGATTTAAAAGATTTTGCGCCGGCGAAACTGACATTTCAAATGCAAGCCGTCCAATCACCAAGACCGAAGCGGACACCGCCAAGACAAATAAAATTGAATTCATTGAACTTCCAATCGCGTTCGACGGACTCACCGTTGTGGTCAACCCCGCCAATACTTGGGTGACACAACTGAATATCGATCAACTTAAGAAAATTTTTAACGCAGACTCGCCAGCCAAGAAATGGTCCGACGTGAATCCCGCGTGGCCCAGTGAAACCATCAAGGTGTTCAGTCCAGGAACCGACAGCGGAACCTTTGACTACTTCAAGGAAGTCACGGTTGGCAAGGACGGAAAAATTCGCTCCGACCTTTCCGTGAGTGAGGACGACAATGTTCTTGTGACAGGTGTCGCTGGCGACAAGAACGCCATTGGCTACTTTGGTTTCGCCTATTTCGCCGAGAATGCAAGCAAATTAAAGCTGGTTCCAATCGATGGCGGTAAAGGCGCGATCACGCCAAATGGCATGACCATAGAGGACGGAACCTATTCGCCATTCAGTCGTCCGTTGTTTATTTATGTCAACGCCAAAAGCGCGGAGCGACCAGAGATTGCCGCGTTTGTGAATTATTATTTAGCCAACACTGCGAAACTTTCCAAGCAAGTTGGATACACCCCGCTCCCCGCGGCAATGAACGATCGAGCAACTTCAAATTGGAAATCCAAGAAACTTGGCACGCAATATCTGGACGCCTCTGGCAACAAAGTGCAAGGCTCCATTGCGAACGTGTATAAATAATGCCACCAATCAGAGCAACTCGACAACAATGCATATCCTCCTGAGTCAATTCAAATTTCGAATGACGCAGGATCCAATTTAAAATAAATTTTTTCGGTCATTTCTTAAGAGCCTAATTTTCATGAGCGCCATTTCAGCAAAAGCAGCATCAAGCGCGGTCGCACTCGCGCGCAAAGGCGTGCCGCGCTCGGATGCAATTCGCAACGCGTGGGAATTTGTCATCCGCGGGTTGCTTGGTTGCACGGCTCTCATCAGCATTGCGATCACGGTTGGAATTATTGGAATTCTGCTGCGTGAAACCATTGCGTTTATTCAACTGCCGGAAATTGAACTGACCGACTTTTTGTTTGGCACCACTTGGAGCCCCCTGCTTGGCGCGGAAAAACATTTTGGCATTTGGCCTCTAATTTGCGGCACTTTTTTGGTGTCTGTGGTTGCCGCCATGACCGCCATTCCACTGGGCTTGATCACGGCGATTTACTTAAGTGAATACGCCACTGCAACCAAGCGAGCCTTTTTGAAACCTGTGATTGAAATTCTTGCGGGCGTGCCAACGGTGGTCTATGGATTCTTCGCGTTGTTGGTGATCACACCAGCGCTTCAAGGCGCGTGCAATTTTATTTTCGGCGCGCCAATTTTTTCCGGATACAACGCCGGAGCGGCGGGCATTGCCGTTGGCATTATGATTCTTCCAATCGTGGCGTCGTTAAGCGAGGACGCAATGCAATCCGTGCCGCGCTCCCTGCGCGAAGGCGCGTACGCGCTTGGCAGCACCAAATTTGATGTCAGCGTGAAGGTGGTCACGCCCGCCGCACTCAGTGGAATTTTGGCCAGTTGCTTTTTGGCCATCACGCGCGCGATTGGTGAGACCATGGTCGTGGCGTTGGCGGCTGGCGGCTTGGCGCACATGACGCTGAACCCAGCCGACCAAGTGCAAACAATGACGGCGTACATGGTGCAAATTTTCCTGGGCGACGCGCCCGCCTTCGGCGTTGAAAATCTTTCCAGTTACGCCGTGGCCATGGTGTTATTCATACTGACGCTGGTTCTTTCCATTATTGGAAACATTCTGCTGAATCGATATCGCGAGGTGTATGAATGAGCGCTATTTCATTGCAAACAAAGCGAATTTTAAAGAACCGCGCGTTCCTTGCGCTGTGTCTTCTGAGCACAAGCGCCACCATTCTCATTTTGGCGCTGTTGATTGTGTCCATCATGTTGCAGGGCTCGCATTTCTTATTCAACAGCGACGCGCTCAGCGCGGTGTTTGCCCACGGGGAACTTTCACAAATTCTAAAAATAATCCGTTGGGATTTTCTAACCAACTTCGCCAGCCGCTTTCCAGAGAAGGCCGGCATTTACGCCGCCATCATTGGCTCGGTGTGGGTCTGCGTCATCTGCGCCTTGCTTGCTCTTCCGCTTGGAATTGGAACTGCGATTTATTTGGAGGAGTTCGCGCCCAAGAATCGCTGGACCGCATTGATTGATTTCAATATTCGCAACTTAGCCGGCGTGCCCAGCATTGTGTACGGCATTCTTGGCCTGACCGCTTTCACGCGCATGTTTGGACTTTTTGGAAGCGACAAAAATAGCGCGCTGTCCTTTGGACCCGACAATGCATGGTGGCACATTCAATTTCCATTTGGTCAAGGCTTGCTTGCAGGCGGATTAACCTTGATGTTGGTGGTTCTTCCGATTGTGATTATTTCCAGCCGCGAGGCCTTGCGCGCCGTGCCTTCCAGTTTGCGCCAAGCCAGTCTTGCCATTGGCGCCACCCCGTGGCAGACCGCTTCAAAAATCACTTTGCCCGCCGCAATTCCCAGCATTCTGACTGGCGCCATTCTTGCCATGAGCCGCGCCATGGGCGAAGCCGCGCCACTTCTTGTGCTTGGCATTCCAGTGTTCATTGCCAACACGCCTGACAATCTCAACGACAATTTCACGGTGCTTCCATTCCAAATCTTCAATTGGGCGGGGCGTCCGCAAGATTCATTCCACCAACTCGCCGCGTCGGCAATTGTGGTGTTGCTTGTTGTGCTCATCTGCTTCAACGGCGTCGCCGTGTATCTTCGACAAAAGCTGCGCAAGCCGATGGCATGACCGAACACATTTCAATGTTCCATACAAAATCAAATTCTGTTGTACATAAAGAAACAAACACCATGCCAGAAACGCGCCCAACTCTTGGACAACCTGCCACCGCGACATTGCCCACGTCGTCGCCTGTCAGTGAACACATCACCCTTCGTGTGAAAGATTTCAACGCGTGGTACGGCGCCTATCACGCGCTGCACAACATCACCATGGATATTCCGTCACAGCGGGTGACTTCGCTCATTGGCCCATCGGGTTGCGGCAAGAGCACATTCCTGCGCTGGATTAATCGCATGAACGATCTGGTTCCAAACGCGCGCGCCGAAGGCGTTATGCAACTGGACCAAGACGATGTGCTTGACCGCAACTTTGACGTGGTGGAATTGCGCCGCCGCGTGGGAATGGTTTTTCAAAAACCAAATCCGTTTCCAAAAAGCATTTACGAAAATATCGCGTTTGGACCGCGGCTTCACAAGCGTTTTCACCGCAGCGATCTGGACGCTTTGGTGGAGCAAAGCCTGCGCGCCGCCGCCATTTGGGACGAAGTGAAGGACAGACTTCACAACAGCGCGCTGGGACTTTCCGGCGGTCAGCAACAACGTTTGTGCATTGCGCGCGCCATTGCGGTTGGTCCAGAAGTTCTGCTGATGGACGAGCCATGTTCCGCGCTTGATCCGCGTAGCACCGCCAGCGTTGAAGCGCTGATTCGTGAGTTGCGCCAAACATTCACCATTGTCGTGGTCACGCACAACATGCAACAAGCCGCGCGCGTGAGCGATCTCACCGCGTTCTTCTTTGAAGGCAAACTCATTGAAGCCGGCGCGACTGATGGAATGTTCACCAACCCCAAGAACAAACAAACGGAGGATTATGTCACCGGCCGCTTTGGATAATCCAACGCCGCGCGGAAGCATACAAATAAAATGGCAGTAGATCTACGAAATGAAATGGTTGATTTGCGCCGCAACTTGCTTGCCATGGGCGCCATGGTGGAGCAACGCGTGACGCGCGTCATTGAAGTGATGATTGACGGCGACTTGCAACTGGCGGAAGTTGTGCGCGCTGGCGACGCCGAAGTGGATCAAATGGAGCTTGATCTTGAAGCCACATGCATGCGCCTGCTCGCACTTGCGCAACCAGTTGCCGGCGACTTGCGCCTCATTCTGGCGGTCATTCGCATTAGCAACGAACTTGAGCGCATCGCGGATTTGGCGCGCGGCATTGCCAAAAAATTAATCAAGCTTGGCGCCGCCGATGGACCACCACTTCCGCCAGCCATGATTGATCTTGCATTTGCAAGTCGAACCATGCTCAGCGATGTGTTGGCCGCCATGAGCAACGAGGACGCGTCGCTATGCCGCCAAGTGCGCCGTGCCGATCAACGCGTGGACGATTTGCATAAGGAAGTTCTGCAATGGGCGCGCCAAGAAATTCCACGCGATGTGGCAACGTCTGGTCAGACCATTGAAATGCTCACCATTGCGCAGCGCTTTGAACGCATTGCCGACATGACCACCAACATCGCCGAGGACGTGATCTTTTTGGTCGAGGGCCGCATTGTGCGCCACACACCTGACGCATAAGTGTTCACGCGACGACATATCGCACCACAAATCACGGTTTGGGGCGAAGTTTCAGAGTGACTTGTAAGGAATTACAAGTTTTACCTTGCTTGCCAATCAAATTGCGTCATACTGCCGTTGCATCACAAAGCAACGCGGCGATCACTCTTTCTATGCGCAACTTGGTGAATGCAAATCTTGAAGCAATCCAACAACATGCCTTTCACACACAAGACCAACGGCCACATACAACTTGCCGCACAAATGAGCGGCATCAGTAATAGCTCTCTTGGCTTGCGTCCCCTGCTTCATCTTGCTGTTGCTTGCATCGCGTCACTTGGTTGCATCACTTGGGCCAACGCGCAAACCACTGGCATTGCCAAAGCCTGGGGTTCAAATGTCTACACCGAAAGCACGGTTCCCTCATCCGCGGCCACTGGCGTCACCGCAATTGCTGGCGGCTACTACAACACCATTGCGCTGAAACGCGCCGGCGTGATTGCATGGGGCAACAACGCCAACGGTCAATGCACTATTCCAACCGCGGCCGCGACCAATGTCATTGCAATCGCCAGCGGTTTGCAACACACCATTGCTCTCAAGAGTGATGGCTCCGTGTTGGCTTGGGGCTTGAACGATAACGGCCAGTGCACTCTTCCTTCAACGGTTGCTTCTGGCGTCACTGCAATTGCCGGCGGTGGCAATCACACCGTCGCTTTGAAAAGTGGAAACGTTATTGCGTGGGGTTACAACGACTACGGCCAATGCTTGGGAACCGACGCCGCGAAAAATCCAATCACTTCCATTCCTGCGGGAGAGTCCGTGAAAATTGCGGGGCAGACTCTTTCCAGCGTCACTGCAATTGCAAGCGGCGACAACCACACCGTCGCTTTGAAAAATAGCGCCGTGATTGCGTGGGGCGCAAACAATTCCGGTCAATGCGATGTTCCCAGCGCCGCCACCAGCGGCGTCAGCGCGATTGCGTGCGGTGGCACCCATACTGTCGCGCTGAAAAATGGAAAAGTTATTGCGTGGGGCGCCAATCAATATGGTCAATGCGACGTGCCTTCCACCACAACTTCTGGCGTAAGCGCGATCGCCGCGGGCGCGTACCACACGCTTGCGCTTAAAAACGGCGGCGTTGTGGCGTGGGGTTACAACTTTGAAGGCCAATGCACTGTTCCATCGTCATCAACAACGGGCGTGTATGCGATTGCGTGCGGCTCATATCACAGCATTGATTTGTATCCAATCACCGACTGCAACAACAACGATCAAGACGACAAGGCCGACATTCAAAATGGTTTGCCTGATTTAAACTTTGACAACATTCCAGACACATGTCAGGGCGCCGTTTTGTACAACGTCACCACGCCATCTCTTGGCGCGCCAAACGGAAATGTGACCGCCAGCTACACATTCACCGAGTTGGTCATGCCCGACAACTTCGCCGATGTGCCCATGAGCATTACCGCCAAAGGTGATTTGGACGCGGCCAATGAATACATCACCGTGTCACTGAACGGCGTGGTGCTGCAGCGCGTGTTTGAAACTGGCGGCGTGAATTGCGCCACTGGTCTTGGCGTGAGCAACACAACGGTGACCATTCCATTTGCAACGTTCGCCAACGCGGTTGCGCTTGGCCAACTCACGGTGTCGCTGCTGCCTTCGGTTGCGGTCTCGGGTCCGCAGTGCTCCACTGGATATACATCGCTGCAATTAAAGTACGTTGGCATTGGTCCAACCGGCGACTGCAATGAGAATGGCTTGCTTGACACGCGCGATCTTGGCGTGAACCCCGCGCTTGATTCCAACGGAAACATGCACTTGGACTCATGCGAAATGGCCAAGGGCGATCTTGATCTGAGCGGCAATGTGGATTCCGGCGATGTAAGTTTGTTGCTTTTGAATTTTGATGATTGGAACCCCGCGTTCGGCGA
>SESB01000790.1_pt1 | contig 22686 bp, 25 predicted proteins | sample 3171441 | NCBI WGS metagenome assembly SESB01 (sample SAMN06051867, study PRJNA518727) | freshwater metagenome | biome: subpolar coniferous forest; feature: holomictic lake; material: water; isolation source: holomictic Lake 227, 6 m depth | place: Canada: near Kenora, Ontario | collected... | reverse complement strand
CAACGCCGGTTCAAACAGCGGTTGATCAACCACAATCGTCGGTGGTCATCGCTGCGCGAATTGAAACTCCGGTGGTCACAACACCCATTCAAACAGCGGTTGCTCAACCACAAACACCGGTGGTCATCGCTGCACCACTGGAAACACCAGTTGCGACAATGCCCGTTCAAGCCGCCGCTCAACCGCAAACTCCTGTTGCAGCACCTGTTCAAACGCCTACAATTGAACCGACAACATTAGTGCAAGTTGAAGCACAAAAAACACCCGTAAATTCTGTGGTAGCCGAACCGATTGCCGCGCCAATATCACAAAATGAAACGGTGCCAATTCAACAAAACAATGCGGCACAAAAAACCGTGGCAACGATATCAACACCAGAAGAAGCCATCGCAATCGTAGAATCAACACCCGCCACAACGAATGCAACACCGCTGCTTACTAAAACTAAAAATATCAGTGTAAAAGAAATATCGAGCGATAGTATTTCGGCAGCTTCTGAACAAGATTCGCCCGCTGATAATCAAAATGCCGTGATAACTCAAATCATGCCAAACGCGATTATCGTGCCGCAAGTCGCCGCGCCAGCCACTTCAACTTCGGTTCAGCCTAAAATTGAAAACGTGGCAACGGAAACATCGAGCGACACCACCGCGCAAGATAAATTAACACTCACTTCCGCAAGCACCTTGTTAAAAGAAGCCGTTGCAAATCGCAGCAACACCAATGGCGACGCGGCAAACAGCGGTAATAACGGCAGCGGAAATGCTCCGCAAAATACCGCGTTACTCGATAATATTACCGCTACCTCGTTAACCGATAGCAAACAAAGTGCGGCGGATTTAAAATCATTTGCCTCATTATTGACCGCTGAAAAAACCGATATTATTGGCGTAACGGCGACTGATAAAACCACGCCACAAGTGGTTACGGCGGCAGTCAATAAATTAGTACAAGATACCAAAACTGACGTTCCTGCGATAACGAAACCACTTTCGCATCCAGAATGGAATCAAGATTTAGGCGAACGCATTGTGTGGATGAATAATCGGGGCATTTCCAGCGCGGAAATTAGAATGAACCCCCAAAATATGGGGCCGATTACCGTGCGAATTGATATAAATCAAGATCAAGCGACGATTGCGTTTACGGCACAAAATAGCGATGTTCGCACGGCGTTAGAAGCCTCGATTCCTAAATTACGCGAAATGTTGAATTCACAACAACTGAATTTAGCGGATGTGAAAGTGTCGCAACAACCGTCTACGAGTGCAGATTCTGGGCGTTCGCAGCAACAAGCGACTCAAACGGCTGATGCGTCAACGAGCGGACAAAGCAACCGTCAAAATAATCCCGAACTAGACGCGCAAGGTAATCTTCGTCAGGTTAATGCGAGCGGAGACGAAATAATGGTGGATGAATTTGCGAATGGGCAAGTTCTCAATATGAACGGCACGAATGGTTTGTTGAGTGTTCACGCTTAAAAGTTGAAGTTGATAATTTGTTTTAAGTAGCGAAATCCCCGCCATTCAAGACGGGGATGCAATTTTATGAATCTATCAATAATTTTTCACTTTTTTGCGAGTTGTTTTTTTCAGATGAAAATAAATTTTAATGCGTGAGTTAATAAAATTAAAGCCGACTTTTCACTAAATCATAAATTTCTTGGCTAGCGATTTCCGCGCCATTCAAAATGGCGGTTAATTCGGCTAATTTTTCTTCGGCAAATTCGCGGTCTTTCAAACTCGCGGCGTTAATATAAACATTCAACGCGGCACTTTTTAACGCGGCATAACCTGACATCACCGCAACACCTGCGTCACTAATCACAGCGGAACTGCCTTTTTCAGCAGCACAACGACTTAACACGATGACTTCCGCGCACGCTTTCGCACACGCTAACGGCACGTCAGTTGCGTCTTTCAAAACGGTTTGAATTGCCGCACTTCGCGCCACTTTTTCATCGTCCGTTTCTTTGGGTAGCGCGTATGTTGCCATTAAACGATTAAAAACATCTACATCCGCTTTAATCATGCCAGTCAATGCTTCGCGCAACGTTTCCGATTGAGCTAATAACGCCCCCATTTCAGTTTCAACTTCGGCGTATTTTGGTTTGCCAATGGTTAAATTACACACCATGCTGGTCAACGCGGCGGCTTGTGCGCCCATTAACGCCGCTGCACTTCCACCGCCTGGTGTGGCGGATTTGCTGGCTAATGTATCAAGATAGTTTTGCAATGAATTGTCTTTGATTTCAGTCATTTTTTAAATTTTAGATAAAGTGAAAAGTGGGTCGAATCACAAAACTACGTCGAGTTTTGTTATCATTCAACGCCACATTATCGCAGAATCACACCTTATGACTATTCCAAAAATCGCTATTTTCACCGACGACGCTGGCTGGCACGGTAAACAATTAGAACAAGCCTTTAAAAATCTAGGTTACGACAGCGTGTTCGTGTCGCTGACCGAATGCCGTTTTAATCTTGAAAATCAAGCGTTGCCCATTTTTATTCCCGAATTTGAAACCGAATTGCCGGTCGCTGCCTTTGTGCGCGGCGTGCCAGGCGGTTCGTTGGAAGAAGTTATTTTATATTTGGATTTTTTGCACGCGCTGAAAATTATGGGCATTCCCGTTTATAACGATGCAAATGCCATTGAACGCAGCGTTGACAAAGCGATGACCAGTTTTTTATTACATCACGCAGGATTAAAAACGCCGTTGACGTGGGTGTTGCGTGATAGAGATGCCGCGTTGGCGGTGGTTAAAAATGAACTTTCGCAAGGTCATTTTGTGATCAGCAAACCGCTGTTTGGTTCGCAAGGTGAAGGTATTCGGCGTATTGAAAAAATGACTGATTTACCGTGGTTGACCAGCAGTCACGGCGTGTACTATTTACAGCGTTTTGTGCCGAGTGCGGGCGAAGGCTGTTCAGATTATCGCGTGTTTGTGATGAATGGCGAAGTGATGGCAACCATGCGAAGACGTGGTAAATCATGGCTCAATAATGTCGCTAAAGGCGCGACGTGTGAACGTATTGAACCTAATTCAGAAATGATTCACTTGGCGATTCAAGCAACGAAATTATTAAACATGGATTACGCCGGCGTGGATATTCTCGAAGACAGCGAGGGGAAATTAAACGTGATTGAAATTAACAGCGTTCCGGCTTGGAAAGGCTTGGAAAGCGTGTGTGACGTGACGATTGCGGAATTATTAGCGCAAGATTTAATCAACCGATATTTAAAAACAACATGAATTTACCAAAATTAGCCGAACTTTATCGTCAAGCGTGTGAAGTGGAATTACAAGCCTTCAAACCAGGCAATGTCAGCGTTTATTCGGAAGGTCACAACATGACGGTGGTGGATTTTCGCCGCAGTGCCGAAGTGAGTGCGTTGCCACTTTGCGACGTAAATTATTCGTTGGGCGAAAAGATTTTTTATGCGACAAAAGCGACCCACGATGCGGTGGGATGCAACACGAATTTGGGTATTATTTTACTGTGTGCGCCTTTAATTCAGGCGGTACAGCGTTATCCGAACTTGAAATTACGCGAGGCATTGGCAGAAGTTTTAAAAAATACGACGGTTGATGACGCGACGTGGAGTTTTAAAGCGATTGCTTTAGCATCGCCAGGCGGTTTAGGTGAAGTTGAAAATCAAGATGTAAATCAAAATGCGACCGTAACGCTGCAAGCCGCGATGCGTCTATCGTCGAGCAAAGATAGAATTGCGTTACAATACGTTAGTGATTATAAAGATATTTTCGATTTAGGCGTTTTCAGTTATACTTGCGCCTTCAATCGGTGGGGTAAGCAGAATTGGGCAGCAGTTGCAGTTTATGCAGAGTTGTTGAGCCAATTTTCTGATAGTCATATCGAGAGAAAATTTGGGAGTCGGTACTCTGCAAGGGTAGCAACTATGATGCAAGAACTTAGCGATAAGTTACAAATCGTAAATGACCCTGAACAGGTTAAGCCGCTGCTCTATCAGATGGATACCGAGCTTAAATCACATGGTTTGAACCCTGGTACATCCGCTGATTTGACAGTGGCAACAGTGTTAACCGCATTTTTAGAATGTTCTCTCTGTTAAGTAGAGACAAACCTCGGAGACATGAGTAATGTCGATAGTAAATTCAGTTTTATCATTTTTTTGTTCAAAGGAGAAAAGCAACATGGCTAAAATCAATAACTTGCGCGTTGGTGAATCATTAGTAGGCGAAGGCAACGAAATCGCTCACATCGATTTAATTATTGGGCCTCGCGGTTCAGCGGCTGAAACCGCTTTCGCAACTGCTTTAACAAACAACAAAGACGGCTTTTCAACTTTGTTAGCTGTTGTTGCACCAAACTTGATGGTTAAACCAGCCACCATTTTGTTCAACAAAGTAACAATCAAAGGTTCTAAACAAGCTGTTCAAATGTTTGGCCCAGCACAACGTGCGGTTGCTATGGCGATTGCTGATTCTGTTGAAGATGGCACAATCCCAGCTGATGAAGCTGACGATTTGTTCATTTCTGTTGGCGTATTCATTCACTGGATGGCTGAAGACGACACTAAAATCGAAGAATATAACTACAAAGCAACGAAAGAAGCTTTGGAACGCGCTATTGCTGGCACACCAACTGCGAAAGAAGTTGTTGCTGCGAAAAAAGAAGCAAAACACCCGTTTGCTGCAAACAGCGTTTAATTAAAAAGCCCGTTTTCGGGTTTTTTTAAACACAAAAAATACTTCAGCTTGCTGGGGTATTTTTTTGCTTATAATTTGGCAATATCAGCTTTTGTTATCGCGCCAGAATGTAACGCACTCGCCACTAAAACTTGCTCAATTCTAATTATTTTAAGTTGTTCAATGTCGCTCATATTTCGCACGCCACCCGCTGCAATAAAATTTTTCTGCGGATAATTACGTTTAAATTGCGTCAACAATTCAACATCCGCGCCTTGCAAACTGCCCACACGATTCAACGTCATCACAATCACATCGTCCGACCAAAGTTCAGTTTGCGTAAACAGTTTTTTTGCGCCCAGCCGTTCACCCGTCGCGCCATAATCCAGCGATAACACAAATCGTTTTCCAAAATCTGCCAACTCGCCACAATTATTATCGGTAAAACATTCGCTGCCCAACACGGGAAAATAATTGTGCGGAAATTTTTGCGCTCGTTGATAACCCGCATCCACCCAAAATGTGATTTGCGGAAAATCATTTAACACTTGTCGAATGAGATTCTCGTTATCGCCCTGCCCTGTAATCGCATTCAAATCAGCAACATAAAACGTGTCGAAATCGCATATCGACAAAAAACCACGCAGCACAGAATAAATATCGGAATTCGGTGTGAGAATGCTTTTTATCGGCTGATACTGTTCGCGTTGCCCTTGTTTCGCGTGAACCACAACGCCATTTTTTAAATCAATCACAGGAATAAGTTTAATTTTATGCACGGTTTTGAGTAACTCCCAAAAAATTACAATCATGACGAAAACCATACAAAAACGCCCCGATTTCTCGAGGCGTTTTTATTTTTTGTAAAACTTAAAACGGCAAGTTTTTACAAGCTGTAATACATTTCGTATTCAACCGGATGTGTACTCATACGCAAGCGCGTGACTTCTTCCATTTTCAATTTAATGTAGCTGTCAATCACGTCGTTAGTAAACACGCCGCCTTGCGTCAAGAATTCACGGTCTTTGTTCAGAGCTTCTAAGGCTTGGTCGAAAGAGTGACAAACTTGTGGAATGTTTTTTTCTTCTTCCGCTGGCAAGTCGTACAAATCTTTGTCCATCGCTTCACCTGGATGGATTTTGTTTAAAATTCCATCTAAGCCCGCCATCAACATGGCAGAAAATGCCAAATAAGGATTGGCGGTTGAATCAGGGAAACGCACTTCGATACGACGACCTCTCGGATTGTTAACGAAAGGAATCCGAATTGACGCAGAACGGTTACGCGCAGAATACGCCAACATTACTGGAGCTTCAAAACCAGGCACCAAACGTTTGTAACTGTTCGTTGAAGCGTTGGTGAAAGCGTTCAAGGCTTGCGCGTGTTTGATAATGCCGCCGATGTAGAACAACGCCGTTTCAGACAAACCACCGTACAAATCGCCGGTGAATAAGTTTTTGCCGTCTTTCGCTAACGATTGGTGAACGTGCATACCGCTACCGTTGTCGCCCACTAAAGGTTTCGGCATGAAGGTTGCCGTTTTGCCGTAAGCGTGTGCGATGTTAGCGATAACGTATTTTAATTCTAAAACTTCGTCTGCTTTTTTAACTAACGTGTTGAAACGCACGCCGATTTCACATTGACCCGCCGTTGCCACTTCGTGATGATGCACTTCGGTGATTTGTCCCATTGCTTCTAATGTTTCGCACATGGCTGAACGCATATCTTGCAATGAATCAACGGGCGGTACAGGGAAATAACCACCTTTCACACCAGGACGATGACCCACGTTACCATCGGCATATACTTTTTCAGAGTTCCAACCCGCTTCTTCAGAATCGATTTTGTAGAACGTGCCGCTCATGTCTGAACCCCAACGCACGTCATCAAAAATGAAAAATTCATTTTCTGGACCAAAAAATGCAGTGTCTGCAATGCCTGTTGATTGCAGATATTTTTCTGCCCGTTTTGCTAATGAACGGGGATCGCGTTCATAACCTTGCATATTGCGAGGTTCGATGATGTCACAACGCAAAATCATCGTGGCTTGTTCAAAAAAGGGATCCATCACAGCGGTGGTGGGATCAGGCATTAAAATCATGTCAGATTCGTTGATGTGTTTCCAGCCCGCAATCGACGAACCATCGAACATATTGCCCTCTTCAAAGGTATCTTCACTGATGGAATGTGCAGGGAAAGTAACGTGTTGTTCTTTGCCGCGCGTGTCACAAAAACGGAAATCAACGAATTTCACTTCGTTGTCTTTAATCATTTTAAGTACGTTTGCTACAGACATTTAGTGCGTCTCCTAGTAATTATTATCAAAAAATTGGTGCGTTTCATCACAACCGCCATAACGATACCATTTTTTTCAAATCTAGCCACTAAAAAAATAACCCGTCGAACGGCGTGTTTTCTTGCATGACGCACTTAAATTAAACACAAAACCGCCACGCTGCTTCATTGTGGTGCAAATCTTATCGTCCGCCGCGAATTAAAATTGCCAACTAATTGTTTTTGTGGTTTTTTTGTTACTGGCACAATACCTGCATTTTTAATGTTATACATTCACATAAACTGGAAGTCTTATTTATGAAAACAAGAAAAAAACACAACAATTCTCGAATGATGCAAGCTGCGACAAGCAGTTTATTGTTGGTGGGTTTGATTGCCAATGCTCATGCAGGCGCAATCGCGGATTTAAGCGGATACGATGTGAATGAAACCTCGTTGTTTAAAAACAACGGCATCGTGGTGGGCGGTTGGACAAACGCGGGCATTACTTACAACGCCTCAAATCCAGCAAATGGCTTTAACGGCCCTGTGACATTTGGCGACCGTGATAGCGAAGTTCAACTCAATCAATTAAATTTATTTATTCAACGCGCTGTCGCAACGGAAGGAACAGGCTGGGATTTCGGTGGACGTTTTGACGTGATGTTTGGAACCGATTCTATTTTCACACAAGCCTACGGCGTGCCTGCGTTTGACGTAAATAGCGGTGCGCCAATGAATCGTAGTCATTGGGATTTGAATATGCTCAATGGCGGCGGAAATAATCGTTTCTATGATTTAGCGTTGCCGCAAGCCTACGCCGAAGCCTACGTTCCGATTGGTAATGGTTTGAATGTGAAAGCGGGGCATTTTTATACGCCCATCGGTTATGAAACGGTTCCTGCGCCAGACAATTTCTTTTACACGCACGCTTACACCATGCAATACGGCGAACCTTTCACACACACGGGCATCATGGGAAATTATGCGATTGATGCCAATTGGTCGGTGATGGGTGGCGCGACCACGGGCAGCGCGACGGGCGGTTGGGATGGTGGTTACGATAAACAACTCGGCAATTGGGGCGGTTTAGCAGGCGTAACGTGGACAAGCACAGACAAAGGTACATCCGCTAATATCAGCGGCACGTTCAGCGAAACTTCTGAACACAGCAGCAAAGCGTGGGGAATTTATAGCATCGTTTTAAAACACAATGTTACCGACAAAACGCACTTGGTTTTACAACATGATCACGGTTACGCAAACGGCGTTTTGCTTGGTGGCGCGGCGACAGATGCTGAATGGTACGGTTTAAATATGCACTTAACCTACGACATCAAAGATAATTTAACGGCGGGAATTCGTACCGAATGGTTTAGAGATCAAAATGGTTTCCGTGTTTGTTCACCAGGTCGAGTTGCTGCTGCAACAGACAATACGGGTGCAAATTATGCAGCGAGTTTCGGGGCAAATTGTACAGCAGCAACTTATTACGCCGTCACGGCGGGCGTAAACTGGAAACCGCTGCCTTGGTTAAATTTGCGTCCAAACGTGCGTTACGATGTAGCCGATGGTTCACGTCCATTTGGTAACGCCAAACAAGACCAATTTTTATTTTCCACTGACTTTTCGGTCACTTTCTAAAATTTAGGTAGGAAAAATGAAAACATTTTTGCGTAGTTTCACCGCATTCGCATTATTCGGCACCAGCGCGTTAAGTTTCGCCGACGAAGTCGTCGCACCCGTTGCCAACAAAGGCGATACGGCGTGGGTGATGATTTCAACCATTTTAGTCATTTTAATGATTATTCCTGGTTTAGCTTTATTTTACGGCGGCATGGTTCGCGCCAAAAATATGCTGTCTATTTTGATGCAAGTGTTTGTTATTTTTTGCATGATTGCACTTTTGTGGGCAATTTACGGTTATAGCGTGGCGTTCACCGAGGGAAATGCGTTTTTTGGCGGCATGAGCAAAGTCTTTTTAAAAGGCATTACGCCAGATTCATTGGCGGCGACCTTTAGCAAAGGCGTTTTCATTCCCGAATATGCTTACGTTGCCTTTCAATTAACATTCGCCGCGATTACACCGGCAATTATTATCGGTTCGTTTGCCGAACGGATTAAATTTTCAGCGGTATTATTATTCACCTTTATTTGGTTTACCTTTTCTTATTTGCCATTGGCGCACATGGTTTGGTATTGGTCAGGTCCCGATGCTTACACCGATGCCGGTGCAGCTGAAACGGCAACTGCCGCTGCTGGTTTCCTGTTTCAAAAAGGAGCGTTAGATTTCGCGGGTGGTTCCGTGGTTCACATTAACGCAGGCGTTGCCGGTTTAATGGGTTGTTTGTTAATTGGCAAACGTATTGGTTTTGGACGTGAATCACTTGCGCCACACAGCGTCACATTGACCATGGTGGGTGCGTCACTCGCGTGGGTCGGTTGGTTTGGCTTTAACGTCGGTTCAAATTTAGAAGCCAACGGATTAGCGGCATTAGTGTTCGTGAATACCTTATTAGCCGGCGCAGCGGCAACGTTATCGTGGATGACGGCAGAATGGTTAATGCGCGGCAAACCTAGTATGTTAGGCGCGGCTTCAGGCGCAATAGCGGGCTTGGTCGTGATTACCCCCGCGTGCGGATGGTCTGGGCCAATAGGTGCCATTTTCTTAGGATTAGCGTCGGGCGGTGTCTGTTTTTGGGCTGTCACCCTGTTGAAAACAAAACTCAACTATGACGATTCGTTGGATGCTTTCGGTGTTCACGGTGTGGGCGGAATTTTAGGCGCACTAGGTACCGCCGTCGTCGCTAATCCAGGATTTGGCGGCACCGGTGTTTGGGATTATGTGGCGAATGGTGTGGCTGAATATAACTTTACCGCACAATTCATCAGCCAATTTTGGGGTGTAGCTGTTGCAGTCATTTGGTCGGCAATTGTTTCTTATGCAGCATATAAAATTGCGGATGTTATTGTCGGTCTGCGTGTGAGTGAAGAAGACGAACGCCAAGGTTTAGACGTTTCAGAACATGGCGAAACGGCTTATCACTTGTAGAAATAGCGGGGGAGCGCGAATTTATTCGCGCTTTTTTCAGCAAGTGCCGCGCGAATAAATTCGCGCCCACCTTAAAAATTTTTCTGTAAAAATTTTTCTGTTTCTTGAACCTTTAACCGGCTTTCACTATGATTGCCCGTGCAGTCTTTAATCCTTACTTTTAATTTTGAGAAAATTTATGAAACTTATCACCGCTATTATTAAACCGTTCAAAATGGACGACGTGCGTGAAGCCTTGTCGGAAATAGGTGTTGCTGGCGTGACCGCAACGGAAGTGAAAGGGTTTGGTCGTCAAAAAGGACACACCGAACTGTATCGTGGCGCAGAATATGTTGTCGATTTTTTACCGAAAGTAAAATTAGAAATCGCCGTCGCTGACGACGTGGTTGATAAAGCCGTTGAAACTATCGTCAAAGCTGCCAACACCGGCAAAATTGGCGATGGCAAAATTTTCGTGTCGAATTTAGAACAAGTTATCCGTATTCGTACGGGCGAAACAGGCGAAGAAGCAATCTAAAAACTATGCACTCAAAATTTAATTTTTGGACGTGGCTTCTTGCCACGTCTTTTTTTATTCTGCCGCAAACTGTTTTTGCCACAGAATTAAATCAGGCGAACACCGCATGGGTATTGACCTCAACGGCCTTGGTTTTGTTTATGACAATTCCAGGGCTTTCGTTGTTTTACGGTGGTTTGGTCAGCAGTAAAAATGTGCTATCCATTTTGATGCAATGTTTTACGATTACTTGTCTCGTGTCGATTTTATGGCTCGCAGGTATTTATAGTTTAATTTTTGCAGATGGTGGCGAATCACAAGCGTGGATGGGCGGTTGGTCAAAAGCCTTTTTGCCGGACATTAACACGACCGTTTTGATTGGCGATATTCCCGAAACTGTGTATTTTATGTTTCAAATGACGTTTGCGATTATCACGCCCGCGTTAATCGTCGGCGGCTTTGCGGAACGAATGAAATTTTCCGCGATGTTATGGTTTAGTGCGTTGTGGTTAATTTTGGTTTATGTGCCAATTTGTCATTGGATTTGGGGCGGCGGTTGGTTGGCAAAATTAGGCGTAATGGATTTTGCCGGCGGCATTGTCATTCACGTCAATGCAGGCGTTGCGGCATTAGTGGCAGCAATCGTTTTGGGTAAACGCAAAGGTTTTCCACACGTCGCGATGCCACCCCACAACATGACAATGGTCGTCACTGGCGCAGGCATGTTGTGGGTCGGTTGGTTTGGTTTTAATGGCGGCAGCGCGTTGACCTCTGATGGTCATGCGGGAATGGCCATTTTAGTGACACACATTGGCGCAGCTTCTGGCGCGTTAACCTGGATGACCATTGAATGGTTACGTTTTGGCAAACCCAGCGTACTCGGTATTGTCACCGGCATGGTGGCAGGTTTAGGCACGATTACGCCCGCGTCGGGTTTTATTGGGCCATTCGGTGCATTAGTCATTGGCGTAACAGCAGGAATTATCTGTTTTTACGCAACACAAATTGTTAAACGCAAACTGAAAATCGACGATTCATTGGACGTTTTTCCCGTTCACGGTGTGGGTGGCGTAATCGGTTCATTATTGACCGGCGTATTTGCGGCGAGCCAATTCGGCGGTTTAGGATTGCCCGAAGGTGTAACCATTAGTCACCAAGTGGGCGTGCAGGCTTTAGCCGTTTTAGTCACTGCAATATGGAGCGCGGCGTTTAGTTTTGCGATTCTCAAAGGTTTGGACGCATGGATTGGTTTGCGTGTAACCAGTGACGAAGAAGTACAAGGTTTAGACATTTCGTTGCACGAAGAAACCGGTTATCACAGCCTATAACCAACTAAATTACTCAGATAGCATTGACGAATGAGGTTCAATCTAACAGAATCCACGTTCAGATTTTCAGTCAACACGAAACAAGAGAAAAATAATGCAAATTGTTCTAGCTAATCCACGCGGTTTTTGTGCAGGCGTTGACCGCGCCATTGAAATTGTTGAACGCGCGTTAGAAGCCTTTGGCGCACCGATTTATGTTCGTCACGAAGTGGTTCACAATCGTACCGTGGTTGATGCGCTGAAAGAAAAAGGTGCGATTTTTATTGAAGAATTAACTGATGTGCCAACGGGTTCCACGTTGATTTTTAGCGCACACGGCGTATCAAAACAAGTGCAAAAAGAAGCCAAAGAACGTCAATTGACGGTTTTTGATGCGACGTGTCCGTTGGTGACGAAAGTTCACATTCAAGTTTCTAAACATGCCAAAGCGAATCGGGAAGTGATTTTAATTGGTCACGCTGGACATCCTGAAGTCGAAGGCACCATGGGACAATATGAAAAACAAGCCGAAACGGGCGGAATTTATTTAGTCGAAACGCCATCGGATGTAGAAAAATTAGTGGTGAATTATCCTGATGATTTAGCGTATGTCACGCAAACAACATTATCGATGACTGACACAAAAATCATGGTAGACGCGCTACGCCGCCGTTTTACTTCGATTCAAGAACAGAAAAAAGATGATATTTGTTACGCCACGCAAAATCGCCAAGATGCGGTGAATGAATTAACCAAAACCGCTGATATTATTTTAGTTGTCGGTTCGCCGAACAGTTCCAATTCAAATCGATTGCGTGAAATTGCTGAACAATTGGGCAAAACCGCCTACCTCATCGATACCGCTAAAGATATGCAAGAAAATTGGTTTACAAACAGTAAAATCGTCGGTGTAACGGCGGGCGCATCTGCTCCTGAGATATTGGTACAAGAAGTGATTCAACAATTGAAAAATTGGGGCGGTGATGTCACCACAGAAATTCAAGGCATTGAAGAAAAAGTCGTTTTCTCGTTACCGCGCGAACTGAAAAATAAATCGTGCGCGAATCATTAGACGTTATTCGATTGGATAAATGGTTGTGGACAGCGCGTTTTTTTAAAACGCGCTCGTTAGCAACCGAGGCTGTTTCGGGCGGCAAAGTTCACGTCAACAAACAGCGTGTCAAACCGAGCAAAGACATTAAAATTGGTGCGGTATTAGCTGTTCATAAAGACGGTTTCGAGTGGATTGTGACGGTGACAGGCATCACAAAACAACGAGTTTCGGCGAAAGAAGCCGAGTTACTTTACGAAGAAAGCAGTGAAAGCCTCGAGAAAAGGCAAACACAAATTGAAGTTCGACGTGAAGAACGGCGATTCTTAGGTTTTCAAAAACCCGAACATAAACCGAACAAAAAAAATCGGCAGTTAATTCATCGATTTAAACGTGCTGAATAATTACAAACACGTCGGCGGTTTAGGCAAGCCTGCTAATTTACAAGACATTTTAAGCGGTAATTCGGGAAATAAGTTTTGTAAATAGCGGCTATTGCCTTTTTCTACCCCTAATTTATTCGCCACCGCTTTGACAAAAATGCGCGTGTTGGGCAGATAATTAAATTTTGCGTAATAATCTCGCATAAACAACACAATTTCCCAATGCGCGGGCGTTAAAGTAATCACATTCAATGCCGCTAACTCAAGTGCAACTGCTTGATTCCAGTCACTCGAATTGACTAAAAATCCGTGTTCAGTCAGGTTTAATTCCATGTTTGAATTGACGTATGTTCAATGGTTAATTCGACAAATCGTGTGTAATCGATTGGCGTAATGCCAGCGAGCAATAAATTCAGTTCAATGCCGCGCAACGTTAAATCTTCTTTTAAAACGTAGCAGGGGGTGAACAAAAATAACTCCGTTAATGCCGATTGAAATGTCGAATTTTTAATCAATTGCAACACCGAATTATTAAGAAAAATAACACCATATTGGCATTGTAAACGCTCTAACGTAGCGGGTGATAGTTCAAAAACTAAATGAAGCATTAGTAATTATCCGTTAATTTCAAGCCAGCAATGCCTATGATAACAAGGGTAATTGAAAGCAAACGGTAAATATCGACAGATTCTTTAAATAAAAAAATGCTAATAATTGCCACGCCAACTGCGCCCATACCCGTCCAAACTGCATAAGCGGTACCCAATTGTAATGTTTTCAGTGCTAACATTAACAAATAAAAACTGCCGGCACCCGATAATGCCGTCACAATACTCGGCACAAGTTGTGTAAAACCTTGATTATATTTCAAGCTCAAAGCGAAAATAATCTCGACACAGCCGGCTGAGATTAAAAAAAACCAACCCATAAATCCAATCCTCTTTTACAATAAACAATCTTAAAACTTTGGTAATATTAAAATGGCAGATGATGATTCCGCAACGCTTCACAACCGAGCGATGATAATTAACAATTTATCGATGCTCGTGAAACAAAAATGTATGATACGCGCTGATTTAGGAGGCAAAGAAAGTGCATTAACCGCTATTGTCGCCATAAATCATAAAGAAGGCACGCTTGTTTTAGATTATTGTTCGTCAGACTATTTAAATAGAAAATTGATGACGACACCCAATGTTCATTTTTCGACCGGATTCAACGGAATTCAAGTTAATTTTACCGGTGACAAAATAACGCTGACTAAATACGAGGGCGCACCTGCTTTTTCAATGCCTATTCCCAGTTCGTTATTTTGGTACAACCGGCGCGAATACTACCGCGTCAACACGCCGATGATGAACCCAAGTATATGCGAAGTTGTACTCGCTTCACCGAAACAAGACAGCACCAAAGAATATATTGAAGCCTACAACAATCCTGCAATTATGAGCGCAATCAGGCAACAGTCGCTTGCTAAAATTCAAAAAGAATTGAGTTTAAAAAAACAGCGATTTATTGAAGCGTACGCCAAAATGTCTATAGAAAATAAAATCAAAGCGAAGCGTGAACAGGCTCAAGAACAACAAGAAGAAAACAGCAAGGTCAAGACCGACTCTGCGGTACCAGATGAGCGTTTATTAGACGTGATTATCTCAGAATTGTACGATATTAGCTTGTCGGGCTTTTCAATAACCAATTCTAGTGAGGAGGCTTCCTCTTTTTTAATTCCGGGGGCTATTTATGAAAACTGCGTCCTAACCATGCCAGGCAATGGTAAAGTTACCGCTACGCTTAAAATCATGATGAAACGCACGATTGAAGCACGTAAAATAACGGCAGGATTTTCTGAATTAGTGGGCATTAAATTTATAGACTTAAAGCAAACGGAAGAATCCATGGTTTTACGTTATATTCAAGACGTTGAACGCCAAAGCGGTGTGTTAAATATTTAAATTTAAAGTCGGGTTGTGTGCCGCTAACCCGACTCAAAAAATACTTTTCGTCTCAGCTACTTTCGCAATATAGTTGTTATAATAAAGATAATTAAAACTTTAGTGGTGTTGAAATGATAGATGATGATTCCGCGATGCTTCACAATCGAGCAATGATAATTAACAATTTATCAATGCTCGCTAAACAAAAATGTATGATCAGTGCTAGTTTAGGAGGAAAAGAAACTGTTTTAACCTTCATTGTAGCCATCGATTATAAGGAAGGAACGCTTATTTTAGATTACGGTTCATCCGATTATTTGAATAAAAAAATGCTTTCTACGCCGAATGTTAAATTTAACACTTCATTCAGTGGCATTGAAGTTGCGTTTACGAGCGACAGAATCACCCCGATAAAATACGAAGGTGAACCCGCATTTTCAATGCCCATTCCTAGTTCGTTGTATTGGTACAATCGACGCAAATACTACCGAATCAAAACACTTTGCAAGTGTGAAATTCCACTTGCAACCCCTACAGAATTTAGCACGAAAGAGTATGTTGCGGCTTACCAAAATGCAATCGAAGCTATCAAATTACAGCGGATTGCTAACATTCAAAAAGAATTAGTTTCTAAACAGGAAGAATACAATAAACTGTCAATCGAAAATAAAATCAAAGCAAAACTAGAACAACAAAAACTCGAAGCCGAACGTCAAGCCGGCTTGAATGTTGCCAAAGAAGCAAGGTCACTTAATTTGATTGACTTAGATTTACACGACATCGGCTTGGCGGGGTTTTCAATGACCAATTATAGCAAAGCGTTTTCATTTTTTTTGACGCTGCATAGCATTCACGAAAACTGCACTCTCATTATGCCGGGTCACGATGATGTGAGCGTGTCATTTGAAATCATGACAATCTCAAAAATCCAAACGCGCAAAGCAGGCGAGTTTGCTGAATTAGTCGGCGTTAAATTCATCGAATTAAAGCCATTCATCGAATCAACAATATTGCTCTATATTCAAGACATTGAACGTCAAAGCGGTATCTTAAATATCAAAATTTAGATTGAAAGTCGGGTGACGTGCTGCATAACCCGACTCAAAAATACTCAAAAAAGGCTTTTGGTAACGGCAACTTTCGCAATGTACGCAAACAGTAACAACGCGCCACCAAAGGCATACCAGCGTTTTTCGTCAGTTAATTTCAATGCCATAATTCCGAAAGCAACGTAACCCAACAAGGCGATAATTTTCGCGACAATCCAACCGAATTCACCTTCCAGCCAATGACCTTGAAAAACAAGGCTAATCCCCGTCAAAATCACCACGCCGTTAATCGCATGCGGCGCGATATTCACCCATTTAATTTGCATCATTTCAGGACGAAATTTCGTTAAAGCCACACGCCCTAAAAAACTAATCAATGAAAGCGCAATAAATAATAAATGTAAATGTTTCACAAATTTCCCTCGATTTAAATTACAAACAACGTTGCATCGCAACGCCAATATCGGTGAGCGCATTCACAACTTCAACGCCTGCAGTTTTGAGCGCGTTCATTTTACTTTCTGCTGTACCTTTGCCACCCGTGACAATCGCGCCCGCGTGTCCCATTCGTTTGCCGGCGGGTGCGGTTTGTCCAGCAATGTATGCGACAATCGGTTTTGTGACGTGGGCTTTGATATATTCCGCCGCTGCTTCTTCGTCACTGCCGCCAATTTCGCCGACCATCACAATGCCTTTCGTTTTTGGGTCTGCTTGAAAAAGACGTAACACGTCAATGAAATTCATGCCGTGAATCGGATCGCCGCCAATTCCGACGCAAGTGCTTTGTCCTAACCCTTGTTGCGTGGTTTGATGCACGGATTCATACGTCAACGTGCCAGAACGTGACACAATGCCAATCACGCCAGCTTTATGAATCGACGCAGGCATAATGCCAATTTTGCATTCATCAGGCGTAATAATGCCTGGGCAATTCGCGCCAATCAACAACGATTTCGTGCCTTGCATCGCGGCTTTGACACGCAACATTTGCAAGGTTGGAATGCCTTCGGTAATGCACACAATCAATTCAATGCCGGCATCGACCGCTTCTAAAATCGCATCCGCTGCAAAAAATGGCGGCACATAAATTACCGTTGCCGTTGCGCCCGTATTTTTCACCGCTTCATCAACGGTATTGAAAACAGGCAATCCTAAGTGCGTCGCGCCACCGCGCTCAGGTGTAACACCACCGACTAATTTTGTGCCGTAATCGAGAGCTTGTTGTGAATGAAAAGTGCCTTGTTTGCCAGTGAAACCTTGGCAAATCACGCGCGTATTTTTATCAACTAAAATGCTCATGCTGTTGCCTCCGCGAATGCCACAACTTGTTCGGCAGCGTGATTTAAATCATTCGCGGCGTAAAGTTTTAAACCTGTATTTGTTAATAATGCCCTGCCCTGTTCGGCGTTCGTACCTTCTAACCGCACCACGACAGGGATATTGACTTCGATTTGTGCCATTGCCGCTAAAATTCCTTGAGCAATCACGTCACATTTCACAATGCCGCCAAAAATGTTCACCAAAACCGCTTTGACCGTGCCGTCCGCTAAAATCAGTTTGAAGGCTTCGCAGACTTTTTCGACATTTGTGCCGCCGCCGACATCGAGAAAATTCGCAGGAAATCCACCTTTTGATTTTACTAAATCCATTGTCGCCATCGCTAAACCCGCGCCATTCACCATACAACCGATGTTGCCGTCGAGTGCAATGTAATTTAGCCCGAATTGTTGGGCTTCATTTTCTTTGGCTTCTTCTTGGCGAACGTCACGCAATGCGAAAATATCGGGATGTAACGCCAGCGCGTTGTCGTCAAAATTTATTTTGGCATCGAGTGCGATTAACTCGCCTGATTCAGTTTCGATTAACGGATTGATTTCAATTTGACTGGCATCTTTCGCCAAAAATAAATCCATCATTCCGCGCATAATCGTTTCGAGTTGCGAATGTTGAGCGCGTTCGAGTTTCAGCGCGTAAGCAATTTTGCGGCAATGACTGGCTTGTAAACCTGTTGCGGGGTGAATCGTGACGGTAATAATTTGTTCGGGCATTTCGTACGCGACGGTTTCAATTTCCATTCCACCCGCCGCTGACGCAACAAAAACTAACCGTTCCGCGCTGCGTTCAACCAACAAACTCAAATACAATTCGCGTTTAATCGGATAGGTTTTTTCAATCAAAACGGAATCAATCGGCAACCCGCCGCAATCCGTTTGTTTGGTGACTAGGTGCGTGCCTAATAATTCGTGCGTGAAGGTGAAAACGTCGTCGGGCGTTTTGGCGACTTTCACACCGCCGACTTTGCCGCGTCCGCCTGCGTGAATTTGGGCTTTTACCACCCATGATTCGTGCGTTAATTCTTGGGCGATTTTTTCGGCTTCAATTGCTGTCGTGGCAACGCGCCCTTTGGGAATCGGAATGGCGTAGTTTTGAAATAATTGTTTGGCTTGATATTCGTGAATGTTCATTGTTCAGTATTTTTCGTTTCCATCAATTCAATAATGCGTTTTAACAACGCAATTTCTTTGTCTTTATCGTCGTTGCGTATTTGTTGTTTTTCGACTGTGTGTTTGAGTTCTGAATTTTCAAATGTGAATGATTGAAACGTTAATGCTTGATTGCTGTCGCCAATAATTAAATTGAAAGTGGCTTTTTCATTTGTACCAAAAAGTTCTGATAATTCAACACCGAATAGTTCAGAAAGTTGTTTAAGTTTGGATAATTTAATGTCATTTTTGCCACGTTCCAAATCACCGTAACCGTTGACAGACATTTCTAATTTTTCGGCTAAATACTCTTGCGTCCAGCCTTTTGCTAATCTCACAAATCGTATTTTTTCATGCACTGACATTCAATTATATCAACCCGCTGTGATTGTGGTTCAACAACCACATTATAGACATTGATAACGCATATTGAGCGGGTATAAAAAATTGACATTAAAACCGTTGAAATCAAACTCGGTTACTCCAAAGATTACCGTCCTGATTTGAAACAAGTGATGCTGGAAATGATGGTGTGTCGCGATGGCGGAATTCCGTTACTAGGCAAAGGTGTTAGACGGCAATGCTTCGGATAACACCGTTTTTAGAGGGCGTAGCAAATTGCTGATTGACAGTTTTAAAACCCATATTGAGCGGGTATGTTTTAAAATCTAGATATTTAATTTTTTTTAAAATCAATCTACTGCACGAAACGTAAAAAATGAAAATTATCAAAAATATACCAAATTGGCAAAATAAGTGACATTTTTAGCCATTTTTGAAATGCCATCAAAAAACGGATTATTTATAATCAGTTGATATTAAATTAAAATTTAATGGAAAAATGCGATTGTGTACCCCCCGCTCAATGTAGGTTGGTACCATTCCAAAGTGATATTATTTTTCAGGTAGCAACAAACAAAGTGCCGATTCTAAATTATTCGTGATGTCGAGTATGGTGCCGATACCTGCCACTGATAAAATTTTACTAACATGGTCAGTTGGATTTAACAATACTATTTTTCCACCACGATTTTGAATCGCTTTTGCACTCATAAGAATAGTGCGTATGCCGATAGACGCAATAAAATCAACACCTGATAAATCGATAATAAAGAGTTTGCCTGGAGATGCCGTCATTCCAGAAAATTTAATATCTATCTCTGCATTACCAGGAATATCCATTCGACCGGTTAAATTGATTTTATAAATATCACCGTTCAGTTCTTCGCAGCTTATTTTCATTGTATTTTCCAAGGTGTTATAACTTTCTGTGTTTAAATATTGATTGCTAGTAGAGCAAAGTAAAGTCGTTCAGTTTAATTTACAAACCTGAGTGTAATGATGTTTTTGTCACTAAGCCACTGATAATAACATTGACTTGCTAAATTCTGCATAAGCTGAATTCCAAGCCCACCTATATTCAAACCCGAAATTTTTTCGTATGTGTCGGGTAGAGAGAAGGTGAATGGATCAAAGGGAAAGCCATCATCTTGTATCGTTAAAATTAATTCTTGATTTTGATTTATTTCAATCTGAATAAGAATTTTATGGGGTTCTTGATCTTTATAAGCATAGAGAATGATGTTAGTAATTGCTTCATTAGCACAGACATCCAAATCTTTAGCGAGTGACTCGGGCAAAGCTAGATTCTCGCAAATGTTGTGAAGCCATAAACTCATTGCTCTAAATTCACTAAAATTATTAGTGACACATAATTCAAATTTCTCTGAATGTTGCATTTCTATCCTTCAGAAATAAAAGTTGTACCTTCTTGATCACTACAAGTAAGTTGTACTGTCTGGTTACTATAATAAAAAGTTGTTACGATTTTATTACACATTGGGAACTGGTGAACGTAAGTAGCGAAAACATAGCATTGTAATATCATCTGTTTGATTCACTCCGTCAGAAAAGTTGTCAATTTCAGTTTTTACACGCTCAATGAGATTTTGAGAATTGGTTTCTTGCGAGGTTGATAGTATTTCCAACAATTTTTCGTCTGAAAATAAATCTCCCTTTTTATTTTCAGCATCTGTGACACCGTCGGAGTAAAGAAAAATGCTACCGCCAAATTTTAATTGCAAACTCATCGAGTTATATTTTGCATCCTTCATAAATCCTAGAACGATGGCTCGCGGTATTTTTGCAGACTCGAAACATTCTGAATCCGTATTCGCTAGTGGAGATGCATGCCCAGCACTCGAATAAATAAATTCACCCGTATCAATATTAAAAATTCCACAGCATAACGTGATGTACATCCCAGAACTGTTATTTTCACAAAGACGGTTATTCAATTTTTGTAGTATCTTGTGAGGTTTTGATTCTCTTAATGCAATCGTTCGTAGGTAAGCAACACATTCTGCCATGTGCAATGCTGCTGATATACCTTTGCCAGTCACATCACCGACGGCAACAAATACTTTGTTGGTATCAACAAGTAAAATATCATAAAAATCTCCTCCCATCTGACTTGCAGGTGCCATCAGGGCGAAAACATCAAATTCTTTACAGTTAGGATAAAGTAGAAAATTTGTAGTGAGCATATTTGCCTGAATTTGACCCGCTATTTGAAGTTCATTTTCTATGATTTGAAGTTCATTTTCTATATATACAAGCATTTTTTTTTCGGTCTCTCTTAGTCTCCTCATTTCAGCGTCAACACGTCTCTCCTCAGTCAATTCCCGAATAGTACCAATAAAAGCAGGCTGCCCATTACTAACGATTTCATTGATAGCTAAGTCCATAAGGAAAATTTCACCGTTGGCTCGAATTCCTTTTAAAACTCTATGCCGATCTTTTCCAATAATTTTAGGTTTTTTTGTGATTAGGTAATTTTTAATATAGCCGTCATGTTCGCCAGCATAAGGTTCTGGCATTAAAATATTCACATTAAGGCCAATAAGATTTGTTGAGGTGTAGCCAAATTTTTGTGTAGCGGCTGAATTCACCATGGTGATAATACAGTGTTTATCTATGATAATAACCGCATCAGATAGATTTTCTATAACATATGTAATATTAGACTTTGCCTCATTAGCCTCGTTGACTAATTTGTTGGCTAAACGTCTCATAAAGAGTGCTGCTCCGATAGCAAATAGAGCTGTCACAATAATCGTAATTGAATGCGACTCCCATAATGTCAACATTCCTTGGAAATATATTTCTTTTAACGTTTCGTAACCCGTCATTAACAATACTGTACTCAGAAAAATAATGAGTAATTGAACTGATAAGCTTCTGCGTAATAAATTTTTCATTTGGTATAGGCTCTATATGGACGATAGGTGTCAAGGTCTTTTTGACCAAAGTGGAAAGTAATGAAGAAAGCAGTGCTTTCCCGCGTTTTCTAACATTGTGAATAAACTCAAAAAAGCTCAAATATAATGGTAACTTATCTTGTGAAATACCGCGATGCGGTCTGAGCCAAGGACGCAATAAAGACCAAAAACCTTCCATCGTGTTGGAATGAACCTCACAAAATCCATCACCATCTTCATCGCGTGCATATTCCCCAGCGGAATGATTGACCGTTTTATGCTTGAAACCCCATTGTTCGAGCCGACTGTACATGTTGTACTCTCGGTAAAATAAGCGTTCCAGCGGCAATCGACGACAAAATGATGGGCTTGATTGTCACTTGTTGTACGTTTTCTAGCATCCAAATCCGCACCTCACCTGAACGTTGAATCATGCCAAAAACAGGTAGTTTTTCTGTGGCTAACGTTCCACGTCCACGCACTCCTTTTAGGCGAACGATAACGCGGTTCTCTATTGGCTTCACGCACTTTTTCAGGTTGTCCTTTATGACCCGCCACAAGGTAAAGCTCGTCACATTCCACTTCACCAAATAGCATTACCAACTCTTTTTTTTATCAATCCCTGCTCGTAAATGTTCCGTCATGAATTGTAAATCATCTTTGTTTAAATCCAATTCGCGGGCTATTTGAGCGGTTGATAAATTCAAACCCATGAAATACAAACA
>SESB01000789.1_pt1 | contig 22687 bp, 22 predicted proteins | sample 3171441 | NCBI WGS metagenome assembly SESB01 (sample SAMN06051867, study PRJNA518727) | freshwater metagenome | biome: subpolar coniferous forest; feature: holomictic lake; material: water; isolation source: holomictic Lake 227, 6 m depth | place: Canada: near Kenora, Ontario | collected... | reverse complement strand
GAGGTGTAATTCCAACTCCCCCGCCCACGAGAACAGCGTGACCAAGTCCCTTTGTTGCTTTGGAAGCGGTAAATATTCCGAATGGACCTTCGAAGAAAACCTTCGTGCCAGGTTTGATATGGCGAACTGCACCTGATGCATCACCTAGCGCCTTTACCGTCACGCGCATCTCTTCAGATGTTGGAGCCGCAGAGAGTGAATATGGATGCGCAATCCACCATTGCCCGTGAGTTAGGAAGCGCCAGCTAAAGAATTGGCCTCCTTGCGCCTTAAGGCGATCAAGATCATGGCCGCGCATAACTATGGAAACAACATCTGATCCCTCATCCACAATTTCATAGACTCGCAAGTCGTGTCTAAAGGATCTGTAAACAGGAATTACCACACGCCAATAAATAATGGTGAAGGCTGTAACGATGTAGAGCCCTTCCCAGTAAATTTTATTGAGTGGGTGTCCAAGAAACATTGGGCCTGTCAAAATCTGGTGCATATAGCTCAGAGCAATGGCTAGATATGTGTATAGGTGAATAGTCCACCACGTTTCGTACGACATCTGCGAGCGCACTCGCTTGTAAGAAGTGATTCCCGCTGCTGCGAAAAATAAGAATCCAACTGCTGCTGGCAACATCCATTGGTATGTACTTGTCATGCGCCACAGCTCGCCACCTACTCGCAGACCTTCATTTCCGGCGTAGCCAAGTGCAACTAGGAGAACGTGAAAAGTTATGAGGTAAAGAGCGTACGGACCTAATTTGCGGTGCCAAAAAACCAACCTGTCATGACCAACCGACTTTTCAATCCAAGAAATTCTGGAGACCATCACTAGACCGACGAGTGCAAAATATGTTCCGACCATCGCGCAAATTCTTGAGACTGAAATAATGAGCGGATATGGCCATTTCCAATCGGAGCTCGTAGTCGATTCAACATAAATAGCAACAGTCAGGCCAAGGCCGAGGCCGAGGATCAAGCTCGCCCAATCGGCGTAGTACTTGGCTTTGCGACTCATGGGGCGATTCAAACCTCGCAATCTGCAATTACTCTGAGAATCGCCTTACAGCGACTTGGGAACTACTTGAAGTCAGTTTGCTACTGAATCCCGGAATAATAGCCGGATTCGCTACTCAGAACCCTATTTCACCACCTTTATCCGCACGAGATAGCTTCCCTGATTGCCCGTACAACGCAGGGCCTCGCCGCAGGATGTACGTGATGCCGTGAGGGCATAGGTACCGCGACGTACTGCTTTGAGAGTCCAATCCAATGTTCCAGTCCCCATGCCAGGCGGGTTTGCAGGCCCTGGTGACGACGTTGTTGGCTTTGGATTACCGAGTGACTTGATCGGCGCAGAGCTCGCAATTGAGGCGAGGCTCCAATAAGTGGAATGCAAGACTAGGTGAAAAGTAGCTCCTACTTTCACTGAATAGGTCTTATTTGCAGAATTCTCATTCAAAATACGTATTGATGAGGCGCTAGAAAGTGATGGAGTGGCGATTGCCAATAAAACTAAAAGCGAGGTCAATTTCTTAATCGACAAGTTCATTCTCATGAAATGCATAATGCCATAACTTCCTGAATTTTTTACAAGAAGTGCAAGACCTTCGTAGATGCGAATTGTTTGCCCCTATCACTTGTTCACCTTCTGTTCATTTAGTTGAACTTTCAACTAATCTAGTCTAGGATTCATTCCATCACTTCGGGTGATCTCATAATTCGACTCAAAAAAAGGAAAATAAACACATGTCAGTTCTTTCAACTTTGCCAGCAGGTACATTCAATATTGATTCTTCACACAGCCGCGTAGGTTTCAGCGCACGTCACGCAATGGTTACAAAGGTTCGTGGATCATTCAACGATTACACAGGTTCAGCAGTAGTTGCTGATGGTGCTGCTTCAATCAATATCGAAATTAACGTTGCTTCTGTTGACACACGTAGCGCAGACCGTGATGGACACCTACAGTCCCCTGATTTCTTTGATGTAGCTAACTTTCCAAAAATCACATTTGCTTCAACATCTGTTAAGGATTCAGGTTCAGACAAGCTTTCTGTCGAAGGTAACCTCACAATCAAAGATGTAACGAAGGCAATCACAATCGAATTCGAATTCACAGGAACAGCAACTGATCCATTTGGTAATGCTCGTTTTGGTTTCGAAGGTTCATCAGAGATCAACCGCAAAGATTTCGGACTAACATGGAACGCAGCTCTTGAGACCGGCGGAATCTTGGTTTCAGAGAACATCAAGCTTGAATTCGAAATTTCAGCAATCGCTGCTAAGTAATTTCCGACTTCCAATAGCCCTGTGAGAAATCACGGGGCTATTTTTTTGCCTTCTTTTTCGAAGTAATTTGATGAATTAGAACTCCTGCAATTAATCCCCAAAATGGGGCGCCGAGTTTAAGAACATGAATATTAGAGACTGTCACCAAGAATGTGACCATCGCTGCTTCTCGATAATCTGAATCAACCAACGCCTCATGAGTGCTACTTGCAATCGACGGCAGCAATGCCAGACCCGTTAATGTTGCTAGGAATGCACTTGGAACTAGATTAAAGAGCGCCATCATGGTGCTTCCAAGTATTCCAACAATTATGTATGCAAAACCTGAAGTGATGGCAGCTGTATACCGACGGTTCTTATCGGGCTCGGCTTGAGGACTAACGCCCATAGCTGCACTGATAGCTGCGCAATTCAAGCCGCTATTGAGAAATCCTGCAGTTAGGAAACTTATAACGCCACTTAGCTTTAACATGGAGTTAATTGGAGCCGTATATCCGTTGCTGATTAGAACAGCCGACCCAGGTGCAAATTGAGTTGTAAGCGTAAGCAAGACAAGTGGGATAGCTAAGGTAAAGATGCCTCCAATAGAAAACTTGGGAGTTATCCATACAAATTTCGTCAAGCCAAAGACCATATGCGGTGAAGCAGCTTTGCCCAAAACAATCGTAACAATGAGGCCAACGACGGTGCTCAGAACTACCGGAGCTCGCCAATTTCTTCGCCTTCCAAAAAAGAATGTTGCAAGCATTACCAAGACAATCACTGGCTCGGAAGGAAGTTGCACAAATATTTGAACTCCAAATGTGAAGAGCACTCCCCCGAGCATTGCCATGATTACAGCACGAGGGACAAGGGATAAAATCTTTTCAAAGATTCCAGTTACGCCAATGAGAAGAATCGCAAGAGCGGAAAGGTAATAGGCAGCAACCGCTTCATTAATTGAGTGGACCGAAAGTCCCGTAACAAGCAAGGCAACTGAAGGCGAAGACCATGCGCCAAAAATCGGCATCCGATATCGCAACGTTAACAGCAAGCCAACTACTCCCGATCCAATCCAACAGATTGAAAGCCATGAAATTGTCTGATTAGTTGAAAAATGTCCTGCTTTTGCTGCTTGCAACATAAGAGCCGCAGGGCCGGTACTTGAAACCAGCACGACCAATATTCCAGTCGAAGCTGCAGACCAACTTAGATCTTTGAAGTATGAGCGAAGATTGCGGAAGACTGATTGGATTATTGGCTCACTTGAAGTGCCAACAAATTCTTCCTGCATGCGCTTCTCCTTCAGTGGCGGTGAATATTTGTCAAGAGTATAGAGGCACTCGTAATGAAAGCGGATGTAAGGGAAAGAATTTAATTTGTGGGCAAAAACCTCTATTATCGCTACATATTCGTTAAGGGAGACACAAATGAGCACAGTCGTAAATCATTGGATTAATGGCAAGGAGCACGTAAGTACTTCAGGCAGAACAGCACCCGTCTACGATCCTGCGCTCGGTGTTGAAACAAAACGCGTTGCCCTCGCAAATCAAATTGAAATTGATCTTGCAGTAAAGGCAGCGAAGGATGCATTTCCTGAATGGCGAGATGCCTCACTCGCAAAGCGTCAGCAAATCATCTTCAATTTCAGAGAGTTGCTCAACGCTCGCAAAGGTGAACTTGCCGAAATCATCACCAGCGAACACGGCAAAGTGCTTTCTGATGCACTTGGTGAAATCACTCGCGGCCAAGAAGTTGTTGAATTTGCTACAGGTATTCCACATCTTCTAAAAGGCTTTTACTCTGAAAATGCATCCACAGGTGTTGATGTTTATTCCACTCGTCAGCCATTAGGTGTGGTCGGAATTATTAGCCCATTCAATTTCCCTGCGATGGTTCCAATGTGGTTCTTCCCAATCGCAATAGCTGCCGGTAATACCGTGGTCATTAAGCCTTCTGAAAAAGATCCATCAGCTCAAATGTGGATTGCAAAACTCTGGAAGGAAGCCGGTCTTCCTGATGGTGTCTTCAATGTTTTGAATGGTGATAAGGAATCAGTTGATGGACTTATCAACAGTCCTGACGTCGAGTCCATTTCCTTCGTTGGTTCCACCCCGATTGCGCAATATATATATGAAAACTGCGCAAAGAAGGGTAAGCGCGTTCAGGCGCTAGGCGGAGCAAAGAACCATATGTTGGTATTGCCTGATGCGGATCTAGAACTTGTTGCAGATTCTGCAATCAATGCTGGATTCGGAAGTGCTGGCGAGCGCTGCATGGCAATCTCCGTAGTCGTAGCGGTTGAGCCAATCGCTGATGCGCTCATTCCAAAGATTGTTGAACGTATGCACACTTTGCGCACCGGCGATGGTCGCCGTGGTTGCGATATGGGTCCTCTCGTTACAAAGGAACACCGCGACAAAGTTGCTTCTTACATTGAAATTGCAGAAAAAGATGGGGCAAAGGTTGTCGTTGACGGTCGTAACCCAAAGGTGGATGGAGAGCCTGGCGGATTCTGGCTTGGGCCAACGCTTATCGACCAAGTGCCAACCTCTTCAAAGGTTTATACCGAAGAAATCTTTGGACCTGTTCTTTCGATTGTGCGCGTAAAGTCATTTGATGAAGGCGTAAATCTCATCAATAGCGGTGCATTTGGAAATGGAACAGCAATCTTCACAAACGATGGCGGAGCTGCTCGTAAATTCCAGAATCAAGTAGAAGTTGGAATGATCGGTATAAATGTTCCGATTCCTGTACCTGTTGCTTACTACTCATTTGGTGGATGGAAGAACTCCTTATTCGGCGATACAAAAGCCCACGGAGTTGAAGGTGTTCATTTCTTCACTCGTGGAAAGGCGATTACTTCACGTTGGCTTGATCCTAGCCACGGAGGCATCAACCTAGGTTTCCCACAAAACTAAGTAACTGATCAACATGGCCGATTCCAACAAGTGGTACTACCGAAGTGGAGAGTTGGCGTCTGGGCAATGGGAGATCCATTTAGACGCCAATAACCCACCTGTGAGCAATTGGGCTCACACTGGAATTCGCGTCGCAACGATAACCTCAGGTACGCAACTAACAATTGGCGCAGATAATAATGAGCGCATTATTTTTGTGCTTGCAGGTGAATCATTGGAGATTGAGTACAAACTTTCTGGAAGTTCAGAATTTCTTTCTCAAGCCTTGCGCGGTCGCACCTCTGTATTCGACGGTCCTACAGATCTCCTATATCTGCCGCTAAATACTGAAGTGAAAATCACCGGTTCTGCGCGATTTGCAGTGGGTGAATGTCCTGCGCAAAATGCAAAGCCAGTTCAATTCATTCCCAAAGAATCTGTTCCGGTAAATATCCGCGGTGCAGGACGTGAGTCTCGCCAAATCCACAATTTCGGAATGCCAGAAGTGCTTGATGCCGATCGAATGATCACTGTTGAAGCGATAGTTCCAGCAGGAAACTGGTCGGGTTCGCCTTCACACAAGCATGATGTTTATGTGCCCGGGAAAGAATCCCGCCTTGAGGAAATTTATTACTTTGAATCGGCCATAACCCGTGGCGCACTCGCCCCGAGTTCTGCCATCCCCTTTGGAATCTTTAGCGGACACTCTTCCGACGAGCGCTCTTATGAAGTAACCACGGAAATTCACCATGGCGACCTTGTTCTTGTTCCTTACGGCTGGCACGGTCCGGTAGCTGCTGGCCCAGGATCTGATCTTTACTTCTTCAATGTTATGGCAGGGCCAGATCCAGAACGTCAATGGAATGTCACAGATGAGCCGAGCCAGGTTTGGATACGAGAATCTTGGGCATCACAAGAGCCTGATCCACGATTGCCTTATGGAAAGTAGGATGTGAAAACTATGGCGACTAGAAGAATGACAGTAAGTCAAGCAATCGTTGAATTCTTGGCACATCAGTACACGGTTGATGGCGATTATCGTGAACGAACTATCCCCGGCTTCTTTGGAATTTTCGGACATGGAAATGTTGCGGGAATCGGGCAGGCTTTAAAACAATTCTCTGTCGATAATCCGGAACTCATGCCTTATTACCAAGCTCGTAATGAGCAAGCGATGGTTCATGAATCTTCAGCTTTCGCCCGAATCAAACGCCGCCGCGCCACATTTGCCTGTACGGCTTCTGTTGGTCCTGGCGCAACAAATATGTTGACTGGCGCCGCTGTTGCAACAACAAACAGACTTCCAGTTTTGTTATTGCCTTCCGACACATTTGCGAACCGCGCATCCGATCCTGTTCTTCAACAACTAGAGCAACCTTATGATGCCTCATTGACCGTCAACGATGCATTCAAGCCACTCTCTCGTTTTTTTGATCGAGTACAACGCCCGGAACAAGTTTTTTCTGCGCTTCTAGGCGCGATGCGAGTACTCACAGATCCTGCAGAAACCGGCGCTGTCACAATTTGCCTGCCAGAAGATGTTCAAGCAGAAATAATCGAAGTTCCTGAAGAATTTCTAGCTGATCGCGAATGGCATATACGTCGCCCCCGTCCTGATGCCGGACTGATGAAGGAAGTAGCTCGCATAATCAAATCCTCTAAAAAGCCATTTATCGTCGCTGGCGGCGGAGTAATTTATTCCGACGCGCATGATGAATTGCGCAAATTTGTTGAGCAAACAAAAATTCCAGTGGGAATGTCTCAAGCTGGAGTTGGTTCCCTCATTTGGGATCACGCGCAAAACCAAGGCGCAGTCGGGGCAACTGGCACAACAGGAGCCAATCGTCTTGCTGCCGATGCAGATGTGATTATCGGTATCGGAACTCGTTATAGCGATTTCACAACTGCCAGTCGCACGGCGTTCCAAAATCCGAGCGTTCGCTTCATCAATATAAATATCACTTCATTCGATGCCTTTAAACACGGAAGTGCACTACCTGTTGTTGCAGATGCTCGTGAAGCGATAAAGGAGCTCGCTGCAGAACTTAGCGGCTATCAAATTTCACAAGAGTACGATTCAAGAGCAGGTTCGGAGAAGAAATATTGGGATTCGCTTGTTGATGAGGCCTTCGTGGACCAAAAGCGTGCGCTTCCAAGTCAGACTGAAATTATTCACGCTGTTCAATCAGCATCAGACCCTTTTGACACATTGATTTGTGCGGCTGGTTCACTCCCCGGCGATCTTCACAAATTATGGCGCGTTCGTTCACCCCTGGGTTATCACGTTGAATATGCATTTTCATGCATGGGTTATGAAATTGCCGCCGGGGTTGGCGCAGCCCGCGCAGGAGTATTACCCATCGTCATGGTTGGTGACGGGTCCTACCTGATGATGCATACCGAAATTGTTTCAGCAGTTTCAGAGGGGATTAAATTCATAATTGTGTTGATTCAGAACCATGGATTTGCATCAATCGGGCATTTATCTGAATCGGTCGGCTCTCAACGTTTTGGAACTCAATATCGCTTTCGCAATACCGACGAAAAACTTCCCATAGATTTAGCTGCAAGTGCAGAAAGCTTGGGAATTGATGTAATTCGAGTCGAGGAATCAAGAAACGCAATTGCGGATTTACACGCTGCCGTACTTAAGGCGAAAGCTTCACCTCGAGCAACACTCATCCATATCAATAGCGATCCACTTCTTTACTCCCCTAACGGTGAAGGCTGGTGGGATGTACCAATCTCCCCTATCTCAACCTTGGAAAGTACTAAGGAAGCTTATGCAAATTATGAATCGGCACTCTTGAAACAACGTCCTTTGCTAGGCAATGGCGCAATAGATAAGAAATAGGAGAAGAAACATGTCATCTATCAAAATTAATATCGCTGGGGCTCCAATTTCATGGGGCGTATGCGAGGTTCCAAATTGGGGCCACCAGATGGATCCTTCTCGAGTTCTTGGAGAAATGAGTGCCCTTGGTTTTGGTGCCACAGAGTTTGGCCCTGACGGATTTTTACCAATGCAACCCGAACTTAAAGCCTCGATTCTAAAAGAGCACAACATGATTGCCGTGGGCGGATTTGTTCCAGTCATTCTCCATCGCCCAGACCATGACCCAGTTCCTGGTGTTGAAAAAGAGCTTCAAAGTTATGAAGCAGCTGGCGCAAAGGTTTTAGTACTTGCCGCAAATTCTGGCATTGATGGCTACGATGCAAAACTTCCAGTACTTGATGAGGCGCAATGGCAAATCCTTTTCACAAACTTGAACCGCCTTCAAGAAGTAGCGGCAAAGGTTGGGGTTAAAGCAGTTTTGCACCCACACGTTGGAACCATGATTGAGACTCAAGACCACATAAACAGAGTTTTGACTGGATCGACTATTCCTTTCTGTCTAGACACTGGTCACATGATTATTGGTGGAACTGATCCTGTGAACTTTGCGCAGCTCCATTCTGATCGGGTCGCTCACTCACATCTCAAAGATGTGGATCTTTCATGGGCTAAGAAAGTTCAGGATAATGAATTGAGCTACTACGACGCTGTTGTAAAGGGAATGTATCGCCCGCTTGGACAAGGCGATGTAGATATCCGTGCGATTGTAAGGAGTTTGGTGAAGTCAGGTTATAACGGTTGGTTTGTTCTCGAACAAGACAATGTTGTGCATGCTGAACCAAGTGCAAATGAAGGGCCAATCGCCGATGCAAAGGCAAGTGTTGAATACCTTCAGGGGGTCATTGCCGAGCTTGAAGCAGAAGCGAAATAACGCCTAACTCGAAGTTCGCACAATAAGTTCAAGCGGGAGTAAAACTTGACTTGGTTTAATTGTCGTTGGGTCCTTGATTAATTTATCCATTAAAGTTGCAGCTTCTTTTCCAGAGCCTTCAAGAGGTTGTCTCACAGTTGTGAGACCTAAATAGTCCGCAATATCAATGTCATCGAAGCCAACCACGGCTAGGTCTTTGGGAACATCTAGCCCAAGTTCGGTCGCTGCTTTTAGGACTCCTAGCGCATTGATATCGGAGGCGCAAAAGAGAGCATCTGGTCGATCCGGGCTTGAGAGCATAAGTTTTACTTTTAAATAGGTATCTTCAATATTGTAATCAGATATGAGAATGTGGTTTGGATTCACGCTTCGTCCAGCGGCCAGAAGAGTGTCTATGTATCCTTGCTCTCGCGCCTTCGATCCATTTGTCGAATAACTCGCCAGGGCATTAAAACCAATAAACCCGATGTTCTTGTAATTCTTTTCAAGAAGATGCGCAACGGCCAGCCTAGCGCCCTCTTTGTTATCTACCTTAAAGGTAGGGAATCTTGAATCCGATGTTTCAATGAGAACCATAGGAAAATGAGTTTCAGCAATTCGCGTTAGCTCTTGAGCATCAATCGGAAGAGACATAACTATTACCCCGTCATACCTGCCAGAACTTGCTAAAGATTCAATATATTTTGAATGTTGTTCATTGCGGAGCTTTTGCGCGTCAATTTGAAAAATAATTAATTCAGTTTGTAATTCCTCAAAGACAAGGGAAATACCTCGTAGACGTTGAGTAAATCCAGGATAGGTATTCAATGGGGCTAAGACAGCTATCCGATCATTGTGATGTCGCGCCCGTGCTGCTGCTTCAAAATCCGGCGTGTAATCAAGTTTTTGAACTGCCTCCATTACTCGTGCTCGTGTTGCTTCGGAGACTCGATGGGGCTGGTTAAGGGTTCGACTGACAGTTGCAATCGAGACCCCGGCAAGGGCGGCCACGTCATAAATCGATGACTTCGTCACTGCCCAATCATCGGGCTTTGGTAAAAGAGAGTCAAAATTATTTGATGTAAGGGGCTGAAAGCCAGAATCTCGATACACATCATTTGCGCAAAGCATTAGAATTTGGAATTACTTCGAATACAAAACCACTTTGGGAGCATAAATGTCTGACTCGCCTTTTATGTACATGAAACAAAATACGAAGACCGTTTTATGGAACGATTCGGCAGACCCAAAAGAGCTAAGAGATGCTCTCACCTGGGGCATAGTTGGTGCAACGTGCAATCCTGTTATCGCTCTCTCTGCTTTGAAGGCGGATAAAGAGAACTGGGTAGGTCGAATCAAGGATTACGCAAAATCCAATCCGTCGGCAACTGAAGACAAAATTGGTTGGGCAATGGTTGAGGAACTTTCAATTAACGCCGCAAAGATTCTTGAACCAGAGTTCGAGATTTATAACGGGCGCAATGGACGCCTTTCAATTCAGACAGATCCCCGAAACTTTCGCAACGCTGCTGCACTTACAAAGCAAGCGGTCGATTTTTCAAAGCTGGCAAAGAACATCATTGTAAAGATTCCTGTTACCTCGGAAGCTATTTCTGCATTTGAAGAGGCAACCTACCAAGGCGTTAGCCTTAACGCGACAGTCTCATTTTCCGTTGCGCAAACCATCGAAGTTGCCGAGGCAATAGAACGAGGACTAAAGCGACGCGAAGCTGAGGGTCTAGATATCTCCCAAATAGGCCCTGTGTGCACCATCATGGTTGGCCGTGTGGATGACTGGGTGAAAGTCTCCGCAGAAAAAACGGGAGTGACAATTGATCCGGGAGTCATGGAATGGGCTGGTGTTGCTGTATTTAAAAACGCATACAAGATTTATCAAGAGCGTGGATATCGCACTCGTTTACTTTCAGCAGCTTTTCGCAATCACATGCATTGGAGTGAACTTGTAGGCGGAGATGTAGTTATCTCTCCCCCATACCCATGGCAAGTTCGAATCAATAAATCGGGTTTGAAGCCAAATCTCAATAGCATCAACGAACCAATAGCCTCAAGAATTCTAGATCCCCTACTTGAGAACCTCCCGGAATTTAGAAAGATGTACGACGTTGATGGTCTAAAGGTCGAAGAATTTACGAACCTCGGAGCAACACTTCGTACGCTGCGAGGATTCTTACAATCCGTAAATGACCTCGAAGCTTTTGTCCGTGACGTAACTGTCCCGAATCCTGACAAGTAAAGAAAGAATCTTCTTAAGAGATTGAGGCTACTCCCAGAGCAGCTGATTCATTTGCTATGAGCGCATCCTTGTGAGTGGCTAAGTCCGGATGTACTACGCCACTTTCAACTTCGCCAACCCATGCGAGTAGCTCATTAATGTAAGACTGCTCGAACTTTTTCATCCAGTTAATTTCCATGGCCCCGCCTCGAGTAACTTCAAAGTTCTCCAAGGTGCGGACTGCGAAGTCGCCGAACGGTCCAATTTCTAGATTTCCGCGCTCACATACAACTTCTACCCGCGTGTCATACCCTGCAGTGCCGTTTGCCATGGCATCGACGACAAGTGTTATTCCATTTTTCAGTTTTGCAACGAAAACAAGGGGGTCATTAACATCATCAGGCGCTGAACTTGAGTGTGGAGGATAGAAAGAAGAAACGCTCTCCCAATCTGATTTGAATAGCCATCTATAAATATCAAAGTCGTGGACTGCCATATTTGTGAAAATTCCCGTGGACGTCGTCCCCGGTGAAAGGTGATTTCGTATTACCGCCTTTACATATAAAGGACTTCCATATTTTCCAGATTCAATCTCTTCGCGCAATCTCATGTAACCCGGATCGAAGCGACGCATAAATCCGAAGCTAATAATTTTCTTGCCTTTAGAATCTTCGTGTTTTTGAATCTCCGCCGAGATTGCTCGGGCATCCTCAAGATTCGTTGCAATTGGCTTCTCGCAAAGCGTTGGTTTACCACTGGCAATTGCAAGCTTGAGGTGCTCAACGTGAAAAGAATCTGGAGAGGCAATGATGATTGCATCTACATCTGAGCTCATCATCAACTCTTCTGGACTATTTGTTTGAAGTACAACTGTGCCAAGCTCATCAGCCAAGGCACTGACGCGAATTGGGTCTATATCTGCGAGTGCCGTCACTTGAGCGTTCTTTACATGCGCAGCGATAAAGCGAGCATGACCCGCCCCCATGATTCCTGTCCCGATTACGCCGATGCGAAGCATTTCGTCTCCCAATTTCTCAATTCAATCAATAGCCCTAATTCTAGACCAAGCTCGTTGAAAAGTTGTATCTTGCGACTGTGAGTGAAATCGACAATGAGGTTCAAGACCGATGGGGAAATTCGGCGGAGTATAAGCAATCTAAAGAACGAACTTCAAAGTATTCCCACGCCGAATTTGCATTGGCTAAAGTCGATCAAGAGGCCGCTACCGAGATGTTCGTATATGCATTTGGAAATAGTCTTCCGGTAAATTCTCCGGAATCTCAGAATGCGGTAATCGCCCACAGGCAGGCCATCTCAAAATGGTTTTATGAATGCTCAGTGGAAATGCAAAAGAATTTGGCACTCATGTACGTAGAGGATGCCCGGTTTAAGAAATACTATGACGATCGCGCTCGAGGACTGGCTCAATATGTCCACGATGCCATCATGGCTCAGTAGAGTAATCGAGTGACGTTTTCCCAAAAGCAAAAGAGCGGGCTTTTCTACGCGGTCTTTGGAATATTCCTATTTTCACTCTCACTTCCATTTACAAAATTTGCACTAAAGAGTTTTGACCCACTGTTTACTGCCTTTGCGCGTCCCATAATTGCCGCAACACTTGCAATTCCATTAATGCTAAAGGCGAAAGTACCTCGCCTGCCAAGGGAGCTTTGGCGCCCAATGGTATTTACAACACTTGGCGCGGTTTATGGATGGCCGATTCTCATCGCACTTGCACTTCAACGCACAACAACTGCCCATGTTGCGGTTATTTCGGCAGTCATGCCTCTTGCTACCGCGATTCTTTCGGTGATGAAAAATAAGAAGTCGGTCGGGTCTGGATTCTGGATTGCATCAGGCTTGGGGACTCTCCTACTCATCGTTTTTTCCATAGGCAGAGGTGGGGCAACAAAGTCTGATCTAGTTGCAGATTTACTCATTCTTGGCGCAGTTCTTGCATCATCGTATTGCTATGTTGAAGGAGCTTCTCTTACAAGTTTTATGCCAGGCTGGCAAGTAATTTCATGGGTTGTTATCTTCGGACTCCCACTTTCGATTCCAGGAGCTGCAATAGTTTTTGCAAAAACTCATTCACAATTTACTTTGCACGGAAGCGCCGTGATTGGACTACTCGGTATTGGTTTTTCATCTATGTATTTGGGCTTCTTCGCTTGGTACCGTGGACTTAGAGATTTTGGTGTAACTCACGGCTCTCAAGTCCAACAATTACAAGCAATTCTTACGCTTGGCTGGTCTGCCCTTTTGCTCCACGAACATGTCACATTTGTGATGATTGCATCGGCCATAGGAATTGTTCTTTGCGTTCTTTGGGCACTTTCCAACGTCAATCGTTCAACCTGACAAGGTACGATGTCAATATGACATCAAAGGCTAACCACCATGACGCGGAGTGGGTTTCGCAATTTCTAGCTTCTCGTAGAACAACCCGCGACTTTTTATCCATCCCTGTACCGGATGACATTCTTAATCAAATCCTCACTGATGCGCTCACTGCGCCAAGTTGGTCAAATACCAGACCTTTCAAAGTTGCTGTGGCATCAGGGCAAGTTCGAGATCGAATAAGCACTGAGTTTTTATCTCGCTGGAACGCAGTCTCCACGCACTTGCGCGGTGGAGTGTGGGGGAAAATAACACTGTTGATAAAGCGTTATGGGTTGCCAACAAGCAATCGATTAATAAGTAAGCCGTATCCCGCAGATTTGAAGCCGAGCGCCATGAAACTTGGCGCAGGGTTATATGCAACCTTTGGCGTTGCACGTGAAGACCGTGTGCAACGTGATAAATGGTGGGCAAAGAATTATGAGTTTTATGGCGCCCCAACCGAACTATTTATTTACATACATAAGAGCCTTCATATATATGCCGCTAGCGATGCCGGCTTAATGATGGAGAATCTTGCACTCTCGGCTCATGCGTACGGACTAGGAACGTGCATGCAAGGTGCCGTCGGCATTTGGGATGATGTTGTTAGAAAAGAATTTGATGTCCCAAAGAATTACCGTCTGCTCTGTGGAATTGCAATTGGATACCCAAGTGAATCGCAAGTTAATACTTTTAAGGCTAACCGAATTGATGTTTCAGAGCTTGTTATTAAGCCTAAATAGGGATCTATAAAGTTTTTTAGAAGAATCGATCCCCGTTCATAACCTTTACCCATGCCGTAATGAAGTCATCGACAAATTTCTTCTTATTGTCATCTTGAGCGTAAACCTCAACATAGGAGCGAAGTATGGAGTTGGACCCAAAGACTAAATCAACGCGGGTCGCTGTGAATTTTACTTCACCTGTGTTGCGATCTCGCATGTTGTAGAGGTTTTCCCCTGTTGGCTCCCAGATGTACTTCATATCTGTCAGAACCGTAAAGAAGTCAGTATTCAAGGTACCTGTTTTGTCAGAAAAGACTCCATGCTTTGTGTCACCGAAGTTTGTGCCGATCGCGCGCATTCCACCCATGAGCACAGTCATCTCTGGCGCTGTTAGCCCCATCAATTGAGTGCGGTCTAGAAGAAGCTCTTCTGGCTTCACTTGGTAATCCTGCTTGAGCCAGTTGCGATATCCATCGTGAAGTGGTTCTAGAGGAGCAAATGAAACTGCATCTGTACTCTCCTGCGTTGCATCGCCACGTCCAGGCAAGAATGCAACGGTGACATCGAACCCAGCTGCTTTAGCAGCTCGCTCTACTCCAACGTTTCCAGCCAGCACGATTACATCTGCGATGCTGACATTTGAGCTTTCAGCAATTGGTGTCAGAATTGAGAGAACACGAGCCAATCGTTCTGGCTCATTTCCTTGCCAATCCTTTTGCGGCGCCAAGCGAATACGTGCGCCATTTGCTCCTCCACGTAAGTCTGATGAACGGAATGTCCGAGCGCTATCCCATGCGGTAGTCACCATGTCGGAAGTAGAAAGTGATGAGGCTTCAATCTTTGATTTAACTTCTTCAACGATATATCCACTTGGACCAGCTGCAATTGGATCTTGCCAAATCAAATCTTCCTGCGGAACATCAGGTCCTAGGTAACGAACCTTTGGTCCAAGATCTCTGTGCGTTAATTTGAACCAAGCACGAGCAAAAACCTCGCTGAAGTAAGCAGGATCTTTGTGGAAGCGTTCAGAAATTTCACGGTAGATAGGATCTTTAATCATCGCCATATCGGCATCGGTCATTATTGGGTTGTGACGAATTGAAGGATCCTCAACATCGACAGGCTTGTCTTCTTCCTTAATGTTGATTGGTTCCCATTGGCTTGCGCCAGCTGGTGACTTTTTCAATTCCCATTCATGAGAGAGCAATATGTCGAAGTAGCCGTTATCCCACTTTGTAGGATGAGTAGTCCAAGCACCTTCAATCCCACTTGAAACTGTATCGCGACCGATTCCGCGAGTTTCATGATTCATCCAGCCCAGACCTTGCTCCTGAATGTCAGCGCCTTCTGGAACTGGTCCAAGTCGTGCGGCACTTCCATTTCCATGTGCCTTTCCTACTGTGTGACCACCAGCAGTCAGTGCAACAGTTTCCTCATCATTCATTGCCATACGTGCAAAGGTTTCGCGGACTTGCAAGGCAGTCTTCAGCGGATCTGATTTTCCATTTACACCTTCAGGGTTAACATAAATCAAACCCATTTGAACTGCTGCTAATGGATTATCCATTGTTGTTGGATCTTCCAAGTTTCCATAACGGGAGTCACTTGGTGCAAGCCATTCGCTCTCGGCTCCCCAATTCACATCAATTTCAGGATGCCAAATATCTTCACGTCCAAAACCAAAACCAAATGTCTTGAGTCCCATTGATTCGTATGCAATTGTCCCCGCAAGTACCAACAAGTCAGCCCAACTAACTTTGTTGCCATACTTCTTTTTAATCGGCCACAGGATTCTGCGGGCTTTGTCGAGGTTGACGTTATCTGGCCAAGAATTCAGTGGAGCGAAACGTTGATTTCCGCTTCCGCCTCCGCCACGACCATCTGCAATTCGATATGTTCCAGCTGCGTGCCAAGACATTCGAATCATGAGTCCGCCGTAGTGTCCCCAGTCCGCAGGCCACCATGGTTGGCTATCTGTCATGAGGGCATGAAGATCTGCTTTTAATGCCGCGACGTCAAGTTTCTTTAACTCTTCTCGATAATTGAAATCACTTCCAAGAGGATTCGTCTTTGTGTCGTGTTGATGCAAAATATCTAGGTTTAGAGCGTTAGGCCACCACTTTGCATTGTTCTCACTTGCGGTTGCATTTGCTCCATGAACAACTGGACATTTTCCTGAATTCTCAGACACGGTAATCCCCCAAATAATAAGTTATGGGCAAGTCTCTCACGACTTTCCAAGCGTACAACGCCAGGAAAATATCAATCAGGTGAACAATTAGAAAAGATTATCGAGTGGAAATTTAGTTCCTCGTAAGTGAATTGAGAGTCCGTTTGCGCTCAAAGAGATTGAGGTCTCATTTAATCCCTTGGGGAAGGATAGGTTTCGCAGGCTTCGTGCTTTGAGGTCGGCTTGAATGCTTGCTGGCAATAATGCAGCAGGAACTTGCTTACCCCAAGCCGAGACACTTAAAAGTTGGAAATAGAATTGATTGTTAGAAAACTTCGGCAGGAGAATAGCTTGCCCACCACCCGGTAATCCCGATGTAACTCTCAACGCATCGCCAACTATTTGCGCCTTTCCAAATCCACTTAAATTTTCAATCGTGGCGAGAGGAATTGTTGCAACAACGCTCAGATCATCGATAATTGTTGGTTGAGACTTTGTTATGCCCTTTGCAACGATAGAAAGTGAGGGCGTTAAAGAATTTCCACTAATCATATAGTGACCGATTTTGACGCGCGCGGACTTGATTGAATTAGAAGTTATGTCGCTTGCGACATTCGAGATTGGGATTGAGACATGCACATCGCTGGCTCGTGGAAGTTTTTCCTGAACGCGCGAAGCAACCTTCGAAGAAATGTACTTATCTGCTCCGAGGGCGCCACCAAGGACGAGAAACGCAACAATTACTAGAGACCCCGAAACGACCTTAAATTTCATTTCGGAAATTTATCACGAACCTCTAACTACTGCCGATTCTTGTAACGGCGAACACTCAGAGGCATGAAAATCACCATGATTAAAACCATATAGATGAGTGATGTGGTGACTGGATGCTCACTTGGATACGAATGAGCTGTTACTCCAAAGGTGTTATGGAAACCAAAGAGCTGCCTTGTTGCTGCGACCATAGTTGAGACTGGATTCCACTCAGCAAAATACTGAAGAGGCTTTGGCATCGAAGTTGTCTGAGCAAATGCATTTGATAAGAAGGTCAATGGGAAAGTGAATAAGAATGAAATATTGCCTACTACTCGAGCATCTTTAGAAAAGAGTCCTCCGAACACACCTGCCCACGAAAGGGCGTAGCCGAAAAATAGGAGCATAAGAAAGCCAGCAAGGATGTGAAGTGGCCCGGAAGTTGGTCGCCAGCCCACTGCGTAACCTGCCGCTCCCATTACAACCAAGACCACAATATTGAGCAGACCATCACCCAATGTGCGTCCCATAACTACTGCTGAACGCGCAATTGGAAGAGAACGGAAACGATCAATTAGCCCCTTCTCCATATCCTGGGCTAAGCCTTGTGCGGTTGCTGCAAGAGTGAATGTGACTGTTTGTACGAAGATTCCAGGCATGAGAAGTTGGACGTATCCACCAGGGATTCCTGCGCCGAGGCCACCAAATACGTACCTAAACAGAAGAACGAACATGACGGGTTGAATTGTGTTAAAGATCAAGACTTCTGGGACGCGCACCAACTGCTGAAGTTGACGCTTTGTTATGACAAGAGCATCGCTTATGGCGTTCACTTGCGCGCTCCTTTCTTTTTAGCTTTCAAATCTTCTTTTATCTCTTCTTCCGCAACGTGCCCAGTAAGTGACATGAAGACATCGTCAAGGGATGGGCGCTTAAGTGCTACATCAAGAGCATGAAGACCTTTCAAATCAAATTCACGAATAACTCCGACAAGAGAAGATGTCCCGCTACTGACTGGGGCTGAAATTTTTCTAAGTCCTGCGTCTAGTGAACTGACTGATTGCGTCACGCGATCGATAATTTCGCGTGCAACAACGATATCTTTCTCATTTACAATTATTTCAAGTCGCTCGCCGCCAACTTTGTCTTTTAATTCATCCGAAGATCCTCGAGCTATTACTGTGCCACGATCAATCACGGCGATGTCATCTGAGAGCTGATCTGCCTCTTCGAGATACTGAGTTGTCAGAAGCAAAGTAACTCCCTCTTTTACTAACCCTTCGATCACTCCCCACATTTCCATGCGTCCACGGGGATCAAGACCGGTTGTTGGTTCATCAAGAAAAAGCACCTTCGGGCGAATTATCAGCGATGCGGCCAAATCTAAACGTCGTCTCATTCCGCCAGAAAAGGTTTTAATTGGACGCTTTGCAGCATCCGTAAGAGAAAACTGTTCGAGCAATTCACGCGCACGAACTCGTGCTTGATCTGCGTTCAGGTGATAAAGGCGACCGAACATCACCAAGTTATCCCAGCCCGTTAACGTTTCATCTACTGCCGCATATTGACCTGACAAACCGATGATTTCGCGAACCGCTTTTGGATTCTTGAATACATCAATACCTCCGACCGTAGCGTGACCAGAATCGGGCTTGAGCAAGGTTGCAAGAATTCGCACTGTCGTCGTTTTTCCAGCACCATTTGGCCCCAAAACTCCGAGGACAGTTCCCTCTTCGATATCGATACTCAGGTTGTCTAAGGCCTTAACCGCGCCTTTGTTGTATGTCTTGATCAAATTTTCAGCTACAACGCTTTTCATGACTTCATACTAACGATTTCAGCCGGGCCAGCAACGACACTTTCGAATAATCAAATCAGCGGAATCGAATTTTCTTCGCTTCCATCAAGGCCACAAGTCGGGCAATAGCGGATTTTCCCATGCCGTGTAAATCAGTGAGTTCCTGCAAAGAAATCTTTCTAAGATCTGAAACTTTAAATAACTTAGCATCCACCAGAGCTCGTCTTGCTGGTGCCGCTAACCCAACTTTGCGCCACTCGCCATCTAGGGCTTCGCATTTTGAAAGGTCGACTTCCCCACGAGTTACAGGGCAGCTTGCTTCGGCTTTCTTAGACATGACTCAAGTATAAAACGGAATAGCTAATGAAAGGGCCGCAGCTCTACTTTTCTGTTGCAAGCCCGAGAAGCTTCAAAAGCTAGCTTCCTTGCTAATTCTGCACTTTCCACCTCAATAATCCACAAGCCACTTACATGTTCTTCCCCGCTATAAAGCGGTTTACCCGTGCTCAAATTGGCGCCATTGCGATTATCTATAACCGTCGAACTCTCGGGCGAATGCAGACCCCATGCAAAGATCCATTGACCATTTGCTCTTAAGTCATCGTTGAATTTATCAATCGCAATCATTTCATCTGGCGTTCCTGGGTTTGAAGGGCGGTCGATTACCGAGATTAGAAATTTCATGGGAAGAGTGTAAATCTTCCAATTCGCAAATATCAATGTTAAATTTGGTTTCTAATTGAATACATCAAATTGCTAAAAAGTTGGGATTCTTCAAAATGAGAAAAAGGGTTCAAACTCAAAGCGCCCCGCATCATGATGGTAGCGAGCTTTACGTTAGTAATAGCGCACCTAAAATCGGTGAATTAGTAACGTTGCGAGTGCGGGTACCAATTAATTACAATTTTGAAGAGGCCTACGTTCGAGTCTATGAAGATGGCGAGCCTCGCACACACCAGTTGAAGTTTGCAGAAAAGCGGGCAAAAGAAAATTGGTATCAAGTTTCAATTAAGATTCACAATGCACATACCATTTATCGTTTTGTCTTTATCGGTAATGGAAAATACGAATGGCTTAATGCTTACGGTCTAACGGACCATGATGTTCATAGCAATAATGACTTCCAAATTGTCGCGCTTCCCGCAAATCCAAAGTGGATTAATTCGTCGGTTTTTTATCAAATTTTTCCAGATCGCTTTGCACGCTCTGGCAAAGTTGAGATTACTCCGGATTGGGCTTACCCACGCAATTGGAATGAATTGCCTCGCGGAAGAAGCAAGTACACCGGAAAAGAGCTTTACGGCGGAGATCTTTGGGGTGTTCAGGAGCACCTGGAACATATATTAGAACTCGGAGCGAATGGCATCTATTTCACTCCCCTTTTTCCATCACGTTCAAACCATCGGTATGACGCAACGAGCTTCGATCATATAGATCCAATTCTGGGTGGAGATAAAGCTTTTGCCTCGCTCATAAAAGTAGCGAAGTCAAAAAAGATTAGAGTTCTTGGCGATCTAACCTCTAACCACTGTGGAGTTGGGCATGATTGGTTGGCGAAGGCAAAGCAAAACCCTAAATCTAAAGAAAGATCATTTTTCTATTGGGATAAGAAGATTAAGTGGGGCTATGTCGGTTGGTATGGCTTGGAGTCTTTACCCAAATTAAATTATGGTTCAACAGCTCTTCGGCAAGCTATGTATGGCGCAAAGAATTCGATTGTTAGAAAATGGATTTCTCCAAAATATGGAATGGCCGGCTGGAGAATCGATGTCGGAAATATGACAGGCGTTCAGGGTGGTGATGACTTTCACGACGAGGTTACAAAAGGCATTCGAAACGCAATGAATGAAGTTAATCCAGACACCTGGCTCGTGGCAGAAAACGGTGATTTTAAGGCAAGCGATCTAAATGGGCTTGGGTGGCAAGGAGCAATGAATTACCAAGGCTTTATGCGCCCCTTTTGGAATTGGATAAATCGGAATCCTGAAATAACGGGTGGATTCCAAGGTCTCCCATTTGCCATGCCAAAGATCAATGGTGGTCAACTTGTTTCATCGATACAAGAATTTAACGCTTCCATTCCATGGCGCTCTTTGACTGCAAGCATGTTACTACTGGATTCTCACGACACCGCTCGCTTTAGGACTGTTGTTCTTGGCGATAAGAAGGCCCATATCGCGGCAATGACGATGATGCTGACATATCCAGGAGTGCCATCCATTTTTGCTGGCGATGAAATTGGGCTTGAAGGTTCATATGGTGAGGATGCAAGGAGGACAATCAACTGGGAAGATAAATCCCAATGGGATGTCGATTTTCTGAATGAGGTTAAGAAATTAGTTCAATTGCGCAAATCACATAGCGCTCTAACAGATGGTGGAATGCGTTGGATTGTTGTAGAAGATGATTTCGTTGCCTATCTTCGCGAATCAAAAAGTGAATCTCTTCTTGTATTAATTTCACGTAGCGCAATATCAACGAAAATTGACCTTAGCAGATTCGGCTACTCCGTTGAGAAAACCTTGTATGGCCCAGAGGCTAGAGGCACCTCAATTTCAATCAACTCTAAAAATGCTACGCAAGGGGTATGGCTTCTTAAGAGCTGAGATACTCTATTTTGCTATGATTCGAACTCTGAAAAGTATCTACAATAAACAGAAAAGAAATCAAATAAATGAAAATAGCACTAGAAATCTTTGGAGCACTCCTCGCGTTCGCAGCAATCGGTTCAGCAATATCAAAGCTTGTGAAAGTTCCTGATGTAATGGCGGCGATGGAAGCTGTTGGCGTGAAAGAAAATCAGGTTCCGCTTCTTGCACTTCTTGAGATTGCTGGTGGGCTTGGCCTTATTGCTGGAATTTGGAATAAAACGCTTGGAATAGTTTCGGCTGTCGCACTTGTCCTCTACTTCGCAGGCGCATTAACCGCCCATGCTCGTGCAAAAAGCAAAATTGCTGATGCAGGTGCCGCCATTGGAATCTTTGTTATTGGACTTGTTACAACCTACTTGCAACTCAAGCGATAATTTGGTCGAGTGACCGCTGTATTCAAAGCTAATTTCTTAGCGCAATCCTGCGGTCTCTCGAATGATATTTACTGTTATTTTCGGAAAGTTCCACATAATTACATGAGCGCAATTCTTCACTCGGATCCAATTGGTATGCGGTGGTACTACCGAGCGTTCTTGGGCGACATTTTCGGGCAGGGTTAAGTCGCTATCGCCAAAAACGACGGCAATTGAGACGCGAGGATCAACATGGAGCCACCATCGTCTACACGTCCGCGCTACCCTGACAGTATGCTTCAAGTATGGCTAAATATCGTGTTTCTGAGATTTATTTCAAGCGAAATACTGGGGCAATTGAAAAGTTAATCAATGATGAAGCACAGGATGGTTGGAAGCTACAAACCTTTTCTACGTACTCAACGTTCTATGATGGCTGGAAAATGGCACATGCAATCGTGGTCTTTTCGAAAGAAGAATGACTTTCTCTATTTTTGTATATCTGAAACTTATTCACCTAGTACCTACTGGACGTAGATCGGTGCTATAAATACATCATGGGGAATAATGGGATTGGAATCTCAATTGCTTTCGCAATTTCTGTCACCATTGTGACTCTAGACCTGATATTTTTTAGAGATCAACCATTCCGCAGATTGGTAGCCAACGTTACCGTCGTAGGTTTTTATGCTGCTGTGTATTTCGCATTAATCA
>SESB01000786.1_pt1 | contig 22706 bp, 20 predicted proteins | sample 3171441 | NCBI WGS metagenome assembly SESB01 (sample SAMN06051867, study PRJNA518727) | freshwater metagenome | biome: subpolar coniferous forest; feature: holomictic lake; material: water; isolation source: holomictic Lake 227, 6 m depth | place: Canada: near Kenora, Ontario | collected... | reverse complement strand
GAGGCCGGGCAACGAACATGTTCTGCTCGGATAACTTGTTTGATACTTGCCGAGAAGAGCTAGAACTTATTTCGTGATGGTTTAGTGGTGGCCCTTTTCGGCGCCGGTACCAAGATAAGCCGCACGAACTGCCGGATCATTAAGTAGGTCAGAAGCCTTAGCCTCTTTCACAACTTTCCCGGTTTCAAGAACATATGCCCGGTGTGCTCGCTGAAGCGCTTGCTGAGCATTTTGTTCAACCAAAAGAATTGTTACACCTTGCTTATTAATCTCAGTGATGATGTTGAAAATATTTTGAATCATCATAGGAGCAAGGCCCATTGAAGGTTCATCCAACAACAAGACCTTCGGGCGGGCCATCAAGGCACGACCGATTGCCAGCATTTGTTGTTCGCCACCCGAAAGAGTTCCGCCGGCTTGGCCAACGCGCTCTTTAAGACGTGGGAAGAGCCCGTAGACCATATCTAAATCTTCGGCCATCTCGCTCTTTCGTTCTTTGCGAGAATACTTACCAATTTCTAGATTCTCGAGAACTGTCATTCCAGGGAAAATACCGCGCCCCTCAGGTGCTTGTGAGATTCCAAGGTTTACGCGCTCGTGCGCTGCCATTTTGGAAATATCTTGTCCGTCATAAGTTATCGAGCCACTAGAAACTGGACGTAGTCCAGAAATAGTTTTTAGGGTTGTTGTTTTACCAGCGCCATTGGCACCAATCAAAGTAACAATTTCACCTTGTTCTACGACGAATGAAATACCTTTGATGGCTTCAATCTTGCCGTATTGGACTCTTAGATCTTTAACTTCAAGACGCATCTGAAGGTACTCCTAAATAAGCTTCGATAACCTTTGGATCATTCTGTACAACCGATGGGATGTCATCAGCAATCTTTTTGCCGAAATCTAGAACCGAGACGCGATCTGAAATACCCATGATTAGTGACATATCGTGTTCAATAAGTAGAACCGTGTAGCCCGCATCTCTGATCTTCCTAATCGTGTCGGCTAGCGCGACTTTTTCAGCCGGGTTGAAACCGGCAGCTGGCTCATCCAGTAACACAATCTCTGGTTCGGTACCTAGAGCACGTGCAATTTCGAGTCGACGTTGATCGCCGTATGGAAGATTCTTACCAAGTTGATCAGCTCTGTGATCAATTCCCATAAACTCTAGAAGTTCGTGGGCGCGAGCACGTCCAGCTTTCTCTTCGCGGCGAGCACGAGGTGAGCCGAAAAGTGCTCCGACGAGTCCAGATTTCTTATGAACATCGGTGGCAGTCATCACATTTTCAAGTGCTGTCATATCTCCGAAAAGTCGGACGTTCTGGAAAGTTCTAGCCACACCAGTCTCAGTAATTTTATTGCGCTTTAGTCCAAGCAAGCTCTTACCTTTGAAATCAATTTCACCTGAAGTTGGTTTGTAAACGCCAGTCACCACGTTGAATACCGTCGTCTTGCCGGCACCGTTTGGGCCAATGAGGGCGCAAATTTCACCGCGATTTACGTGGAAGTTGACGTTATCTAACGCCTTAACACCACCGAATTGCATGGTCAGGTTCTTAAGTTCGAGAATGCGCTCAGCCATTTGGCACTTCTTTCGCTTCTTTTACCGCTCCCAATTTCTCGCGCTTCTTTCTAGGAAGCAGTCCGTCAGGGCGAACATTCATAATTACAACTAGAGCGATTCCAAAAACTAGTTGGCGAGCGTTTGAAATGAAACGAATACGCTCTGGCAAATAAGCCAAAATAACGCCGCCTACAATTACACCCCAGATATTTCCCATTCCGCCGAAAACGACGCAAGAAAGAATTAAAACCGAGACGTTAAAGGTGAACATATTTGGTGCAACATATTGCGTCTTAGATGCAAAAATTACGCCAGCAGCCCCACCAATTGCCGCGCCGATACTGAAAGACCAAACTTTGTAACGCAAGATTGGCACACCCATCAAAATTGCAACATCCTCATCTTGGCGGATCGCTTCCCAAGCGCGACCTGGGCGACGCACGGTAAAGCGACGAATCATCCAAATAACCAGCAAAATAAGTATGAGTACAACCCAGAAATAAGAGTTGTTGTGAACAATATCGAATTTTAGACCAAAGGTTTTAGGTGGTGTCGGAATACTAGGAATACCAGTTGAGGCACCAATCGATTGGGTATTTAGCGCAACAATTCGAACAATCTCACCAAAGCCAAGAGTCACAATCGCTAGGTAATCACCACGCAAGCGAAGTGTCGGCAATCCAAGAAGGACACCAGCGATCATAGCCATACCCATTCCAATGGGCAGGATTTCCCAAGTATTTAAATGAGTGTGAATTCCAAGTACGCCAGCGGTGTAACCGCCGATTGCGAAGAATGCTACGTAACCAAGGTCTAGCAACCCACTCTTTCCAACAACTATGTTCAGTCCAAGTGCCATTAAAACGAACATGCCAACTGGGTAAACAAGAACAGACTGGTAAGAGCTAACTGGCGTGTTCAAAATACTTGTGAATGAGAAATCTCCACCGAATGGCAGAAGACCAACCATTGCGACAGCGATTACAGCGAAGGTAACTCGCTTGGGCCGGTTCCAGCCTTCCCAGAGTTGGGCGCCTTTATCTCGTAAATTTATCATTTGTTAAACCCTACTCTGCTGGATCGCTTCACCAAATAATCCATTTGGCTTAAAGAGAAGTACCAAAACTAGAACTGTAAAAACGGTTACTGACTTCCATTGTCCCCCGATTACTGCAGAGGCAAATTGTTCGAAAAGTCCGAGAGTTAATCCACCATAAAACGCACCGCGGATATTTCCAATTCCACCGAGCACTGCTGCGGTGAATGCCGCCAGTCCGAGATTGAAGCCAACGTTGAAGACCGTAGTTTCATACACCTGCATATAAAGAAAGGCCGCTGCGCCGGTAACTAACCCACCGATAAGGAATGTTGCGGAAATAACTCGGTTTAGATTCACGCCCATTAACTTTGAGGTTTCCTCGCTCATTGATACCGCACGAATTGCTTTACCGAGGAGAGTTTTTGTTACAAATCGATCAACCATAAAGAAGATAAGTGCAGCAGAGATGATAACTAGGAAGGTATCTATTCTGATTTTTACACTTCCGATTGTGAATAAAAAGAATTTATTGAGCAGGCGCGGGGTCGGCACCGGTGCTGATTTAGTAAGCATGCGAACTGCTTCTGAGATCATGATCGAAGTTCCGATTGCAGAAATTAGGCTTGCTAGGCGGTTGGTGCCTTTTGAACGAAGGCGACGGTAAGCGACTATCTCGACCAGAACTGCAGTAACTCCAGAGAAAAGCATGGAGGCTAATAAAATTAAAAGTAAGGTTGCAATGAGGCGGAAACCATGAAGCGCTTCGTGGGCGCTGGTATATTTAAAAATATCTCGCGTAACAATTACTGTCGCAAAAGTACCAACCATAAAGATTTCTGAGTTGGCAAAGTTGATAAGGCGAAGAACGCCATAAACCATTGTGTAGCCCAGCGAAATAAGGACGTAAATCAGTCCAACGGCTAGACCATTAATTAGCAAAGGCCAGAATTGGCTGGTTAATACTGAGAAGTTCATCAGGCTCTTTTCAAAATATTGGTCGGTATCTAAAGAGAGTCTGGAACTGCACCTGTTTTATCAGGCACAGTTCCAGATCTCTACAAGCTATTTAGTGCGGTTACTACAAAGTGGTACTAAGTATTACTTAGCACTTACGTATGTAATAACTCCACCCTTAACTACGAAGCCTCCGATTGGAGCGCCTCCGATTACGTCACCGTAACGGTTGAAGCTGATCTTTACGCCAGACAAAGTATCAAACTTGCCCCTTGTAATACAGTTCTGAATTGCTCCGCGAGTAGTAGAACCACCCTTGATACAAGTTAGGAAGACGTTTGTAGCATCAAATGATGATACGACGTAGGTGTGTGAATCAGCCTTTGAAATCGCTTCGCCGGTTGCCTTTGTGTATGCAGCCTTTTGAGCAGCATTTGCAACGCCGGTGAATGGGAAGTCAGGAGCTGTTAGACGAGCACCTTCTGCAGCAGCAGCACCAGCACCGGTTACGAAGCCAGTGTTAACTGTTCCGTCGCCTGATGCGAATACGCCTGTGTAACCGCCGTCTTTGAGGGCCTTAGCAAAAGCACCAGCTTCTGCATAGTAACCAGCGTAAACAACGATGTTTGCCTTTGAAGCCAATACCTTTGAAACTTCTGATGTGTAATCAGTTGTTCCCTTTGGTTGTTGACCGTAGGTAACTGAAATCTTCTTTGCTGTCCATGTTGCTTTCATAGCATCACGAAGACCAGTTGAATATGTTTGCTGATCGTCAACGACGTATGCCTTAGGAGAAGAAACTCCTTCAGATGCCCAACGAACAAGTGCTGGACCTTGAACTGAATCTGGTGGCACGACGCGGTGGAAGATTGGGAAGCCGTTGTCGGCTGCCTTTGGATCAGTAAGAGTTACGCGAGTCGCTGATTGTGAAACCATCGGAATCGATGCTGCCTTGTAAGCAGGGAATGAAGCGATAGTTGCACCTGAGTACGCACTACCGACAATTCCAACAACGCTCTTGTTAGATGCAATACCTTGAGAGACAGGTCCTGCAACAGCTGGATCTCCTTGATCGTCAGCCTTAATAAGAGTTACCTTTACGGTTGGGTTTGAATCGTTGTACATTTGAAGAGCTGTGAGTGTTCCAAGAAGTTCATCTTGACCAGCAAGAGCTTCTCCGCCAGAAAGCGGTCCTTGGAAAACTAGAGATACAGATTTAGATGCAGCTTGAGTTGATGTAGCTAGAGTTCCAACTGATAGAACTACAGCACCAACAACACCAAGAATGCGCTTTGTATTCTTGTTCATATTTATTGGTTAGACCTTCCTGTTTTGTGTTGCTTTCCCGGGAAAGGGAGGGTTGAAGGCTATAGGTTAACGGCAGGTTAACTCAACCTAAATTGACCCATTTTTGAACTCTTAACCCGATTGTTACACAGGCAATTTGAGCGGGAAATTTGGGCCGAACTCGCGTTTTTTACCTAGCCCTACCTATCTCTACCGATCTAAGGCCGCATCTGGCGAGATAACCGCCTCGGCAACCGCCTTCATACTGATACGCCGATCCATCGCCGCCCGCTGGATCCAACTGAATGCTTCTGGTTCGCTCAGGGCAAGAGCTGCCATAAGAATCCCCTTCGCACGATCAATAACTTTTCGAGTTTCTAATCGCTCGTGTAGATCGGCGACTTCCTCGCGAAGTGATCGCATCTGCAAATGACGACTCATCGCAATCTCAATTGCCGGCGTCAAATCGTCGATGCTAAAAGGTTTAACAACATATGCCATGACGCCAGCATCCCTTGCTCTTTCAACAAGTTCCTTCTGACTAAATGCGGTCAACATAAGGACTGGCGCGATTTCGATTATTTGCTCTGCAGCAGAAATGCCGTCTAGTTCCGGCATCTTTACATCCAATATAGCTAGATCGGGTTTAAATTCTTTTGCTAATTCGATTGCTTGAATTCCATTTGCAGCTTGTGCAACGACTTCATATCCGGCTTCGGTAAGCATCTCAACCAGATCAAGGCGAATCAACGCCTCATCTTCCGCGACAAGAATGCGAGCTGGTTTTGAATTTGTTGTCATGTGCCTCGAGTCGGATTTGAACCGACACTGTGCGGATTTTGAGTCCGCCCTCTCTACCGTTGGAGTACCGAGGCGTTGGGGCAAGTCTAACTTAGGTCTAACTAAGGATGTAAATGCTGGAACTACTTGCGATAGGCGGGAGCAATTCCTTCGACAGCATCGCCTACTCGGTGAACCCGCATTGCATTAGTTGATCCAGGTATCCCTGGAGGTGATCCGGCAACGATTATGACGTTCTCACCTTTGGAAACTCGCTTAGAATCAATGAGGATCGCATCCACTTGTTTCACCATTTCATCGGTATGCGAAACCATTGGTGTAATCATCGGTTCAATTCCCCAAGAAAGTGCGAGTTGGTTATAGACCTCAGTTTGAGGCGTAAGTGCCAAAATGTTAATTGGCGAACGTAATCTAGACATACGACGTGCTGAATCACCGCTCTGCGTAAATGCGATCAAATATTTCGCGTCAACGATGGCGCCAACTTCAGTAGCTGCCTTTGTTATTGCACCACCCTTAGTCTTAGGTGAATGAGATAAAGCAGGAATTCGATCCAACATGGCTTCTTCGGTACGTTCAATAATGCGAGCCATTGTTGTAACGGCTTCAATTGCAAATTCTCCAACGCTTGTTTCACCGGAGAGCATCAAAGCATCGGCGCCATCTAATACAGCATTAGCGCAGTCAGTTGCTTCGGCACGAGTTGGACGAGAATTTGTAATCATTGAATCCAGCATCTGGGTCGCAACAATTACTGGCTTGGCAGCCTCACGCGCCAGGGTCACACAAAGTTTTTGCACAAGCGGAACTTCTTCGATGGGCATTTCTACGCCTAAATCGCCGCGGGCAACCATAATGCCATCAAATGCTTCAACGATTCCAGCAAGATTTTCAACCGCTTGTGGCTTTTCAATCTTTGCAATTACTGGACGTCGAATTCCTTCTTCATCCATAATTGCATGTACATCTTTTATATCCTGCGCGCTTCGTACGAAGGAAAGCGCGATGAAATCTGCGCCAGCACGTAACCCCCAACGCAAATCATCGCGGTCCTTCTCGGATAGAGCTGGAACTGAAACTGCAACACCTGGCAAGTTAATGCCTTTGTTATTGCTTACTGCCCCGGGTTCGATGCACTTGGTTACTACATCGTTTCCTTTTACTTCTACAACTTCAACGGTTACTTTGCCATCATCAATAAGAATGCGATCCCCTGGCTTGCAATCACCAGGCAACCCTTTATAAGTCGTGCCTACGCGCTCTTTTGTGCCAGGAACCTCATCGGTAGTGATTGTGAAAATATCCCCACGCGCTAATTCATGTGGGCCGTTTTCAAATCTAGCGAGTCTAATTTTTGGACCTTGTAGGTCAACCAAAATTGCAACTGCTACCCCGGCATCTGCAGCAGCTTTGCGCACAGAATCCAATCGGGCTTGGTGTTCTGGATAGCCACCATGCGAGAGGTTTAACCGCGCCATATTCATTCCAGCTGCGATTAGTTCGGCAACCTTTTCTGGTGCTTCAACGGCAGGACCCATCGTGCAAACAATTTTCGCTCTACGCATGTACTTAACCTTAATCTATTAGATTCGTTAAACCATCATTGGTCTGGCTGTTGGTTCAATTGGAACAGGAAGTTGCGTCTCACCCACCAAGAATTCATCTACTGCTGCGGCTGCGCTTCGACCTTCAGCGATTGCCCAGACGATTAATGACTGACCACGACCAGCATCGCCAGCAACAAATACACCCTCGACGTTTGTCGCATATGAACCATCGCGCTTGATATTTCCACGATCATCAAGTTCTACTTCTAATTGAGTCAGAAGTTCAGATTTTTCTGGGCCAACAAATCCCATTGCAAGAAATACTAAATCAGCTGGAATTTCTTTTTCCGAACCAGGAACCTTTACAAATTTTCCATTTTCGAACTTGCTTTCCACAATCTGCAAGGCACGCAAATTACCTTTTTCATCCCCAAGGAATTTTTCAGTCGAAACCGAGAAGATACGCTCCCCTGATTCTTCGTGAGCGCTGCTAACGCGATAAATCATTGGATAAGTTGGCCAAGGTTGCGAGGTCGGACGCTCCTCGGTTGGCCTCGGCATGATTTCAAGTTGGGTAATACTCGCGGCGCCTTGACGAATAGCAGTACCTAAACAATCCGCACCAGTATCACCGCCGCCAAGAATTACAACGTGCTTGCCTGCGGCATTGATTGGTGGAACCTCGGTTAATTCATTCAACCCCTGTTTATTTCCCCAAGGTAAATATTCCATCGCCTGGTGAATGCCCTTTAATTCCCGTCCTGGCACATCAAGATCGCGCCAATTGGTTGCGCCAACTGCGAGGACTATTGCATCATATTTAGATTTCAATTCGGCGCCGGTAATTTCAACTCCAACATTTACACCACTGCGAAATCTTGTTCCCTCTTGTTCCATCTGAGAAATTCTGCGATCCACAATAGATTTTTCCATTTTAAATTCTGGGATGCCATAACGAAGCAGACCACCAGGCTTGGCGCCTCGTTCATAAACCGCGACGGTGTGGCCAGCGCGAGTTAATTGTTGGGCCGCAGCAAGACCAGCAGGTCCACTACCAATTACAGCAATTGTTTTTCCGGTCAAACGATCCGGTGGCAGTGGTACAACAGATCCGTTAGAAAAGGCTTCTTCAATGGTTCGAAGTTCAACTTGCTTGATAGTGACCGCATCAGCATTGATCGCGACCACACATGCAGTTTCACATGGTGCTGGGCAGAGTCGACCGGTAAATTCTGGAAAATTGTTCGTCGCATGTAGCCGATCTATTGCTTCTCGCTTCTCGCCGCGCCAGATTAAATCGTTCCATTCTGGAATTAGATTTCCGAGCGGACAGCCTTGATGGCAGAACGGAATACCACAATCCATACAACGACCCGCCTGTTTTTGCAGATCAGCAAAATCCTGAGCTTCGTAAACTTCTTTCCAGTCCTTGATGCGAACATCAACTGGACGACGTTTTGGCGTCTGCCTTGAAGTTGTTAAAAATCCCTTTGGATCAGCCATTGATTGCCTCCATAATTACCTTGTCCATCGGCAAGCCTTCGCGCTCTGCACGCTCCATAGCCAACAAAACCTTTGCGTAGTCCCGCGGCATGATCATTGAGATTCTCTTCAATCCATCGGTCCAATCATCAAGTAGCGCCTTCGCAATTTTAGAACCACTCTCGGCATAAAACTTCGAGATCAAAGCTTTAACAATCGCAGCTTGATCTTGTGGCACTGTAAGTACATCCACCATCTCGGTATTAACTAAGGAGGCATCAAGATCTAATACGAATGCTCGGCCACCCGACATACCGGCAGCAAAATTGCGGCCAGTTTTACCAAGAATTATCGCAACACCGCCAGTCATATATTCACAACCATGATCGCCAACGCCTTCAACAATCGCAGTAGCGCCAGAATTTCGAACGCAGAAACGCTCCCCCACTAAACCGCTAATCATGATTTCACCTGAAGTTGCGCCATAACCAATTACGTTTCCGGCAATAACATTCTGTCCAGAATTAAAGGTTGCTTTTTCATATGGTCTAACAATTATCCGACCGCCAGAAAGTCCCTTTCCAACATAGTCATTAGCATCACCGTAAAGGCGAAGTGTTAGACCACTTGGAATAAATGCACCAAAAGAGTTTCCAGCACTTCCGTGAAGTGCGACATCAATCGTATCTTCTGGCAATCCAGCCCCACCATGTTTACGAGTTATCTCGGCACCTAGCATCGTTCCAACGGTGCGATTTACATTCTTAACTGGGAGATCAATTCGAACTGGAGTTTTAGTTGCCAGAGCATCTTTAGCTAGTTCGATTAATTTGTTGTCGAGGGCGCCAGCCAATCCATGATCTTGAATCGTAGTGTTCCGACGTGGTGCGTTGGTATCAAATACTGGAGCTTGCAGCAGCGGTGCTAAGTCCAAACCACTTGCCTTCCAATGAGTAATTGCCTTTTTGGTATCCAAATATTCAACTTGGCCGATTGCTTCTTCTAAAGTTTTGAAACCAAGTTCGGCAAGAATCTCGCGAACTTCATCTGCGATGTATTCGAAGAAGGTCTCCACGAACTCTGGCTTTCCAGAGAAGCGTTTGCGCAATTCTGGATTTTGAGTTGCAACACCAACTGGGCAAGTATCAAGATGACAAACGCGCATCATTACGCAACCGGAGACAACAAGTGGCGCAGTAGCGAAACCGAATTCTTCTCCACCAAGTAGGGCAGCTATGACTACGTCACGACCAGTTTTCATTTGTCCATCAACTTGGACAACAATTCGATCACGCAAACCATTTAGCATTAAAGTTTGTTGAGTCTCGGCCAAGCCAAGTTCCCAAGGTGCGCCAGCATGCTTTAGCGAAGTTAATGGTGATGCACCAGTACCGCCATCGTGGCCTGAAATAAGAACGACATCGGCATGCGCCTTACTTACGCCAGCCGCAACAGTTCCGACGCCAACTTCGGCAACAAGCTTCACATGGATTCGCGCCTGGTTATTAGCATTCTTTAAATCATGAATGAGCTGTGCGAGATCTTCGATCGAGTAAATATCGTGATGAGGTGGTGGTGAAATCAAACCAACTCCGGGAGTTGAATAACGAACTTTTGCAATCCATGGGTAAACCTTGCTGCCAGGTAATTGGCCGCCTTCACCCGGCTTGGCACCTTGCGCCATTTTGATTTGAATATCATCAGCATTAACTAAATATTCGCTGGTAACCCCAAAACGACCAGAAGCAACTTGCTTGATTGCGGAACGTTTGGAATCCCCATTTGCTTCTAGCGTGTAACGACTTGGATCCTCGCCACCTTCGCCAGTGTTTGATTTACCACCTAAACGGTTCATCGCAATGGCAAGAGTTTCGTGCGCTTCTGATGAGATTGAACCATATGACATCGCACCAGTAGCAAAGCGCTTAAGAATTGCTTCCCGAGGTTCAACTTCCTCGATCGAAATTGCAGGGCGTAAGCCAGTCTTGAATTCGAAGAGTCCGCGCAGCGTCATCAAGCGGCGAGATTGATCATCCACATGACTGGAGTAACGCTTGAAAATGTCATAACGCTTGCTTCGTGTTGCATGTTGTAACGCAAATACTGTCTCTGGATCAAATAAGTGTGGTTCACCTTCGCGGCGCCATTGGTATTCCCCGCCAATAGGAAGTCGTTTGGTGCCAGGAACTTCGCCTCCTGGTGGGTAAGCAATGTGATGACGCTTAATGGTCTCTTCGGCAATTGTTTCGAGTGATATGCCACCAAGTTTGGAGGTAACTCCAACAAAGTATTCATCAACCACTTCGCGAGAAAGTCCGACAGCTTCAAATACTTGAGCACCCGTGTAAGAAGCAATAGTTGAGATGCCCATCTTGGACATAACTTTAAGAACGCCCTTACCTAAGGACTTAATTAAATTCGCAACCGCTTTTTCGGGTGTTATGCCTGTGATTACCCCTTGGCGCACTAAGTCTTCAGCAGATTCCATTGCTAGATATGGATTTACAGCAGCAGCACCAAACCCTACGAGTAGTGCAACATGGTGAACTTCTCGCACTTCGCCGGTTTCAACCACGAGTCCAACATTGATGCGAGTTTTTTCTCTAATTAAATGGTGATGCACCGCAGCGGTCAGAAGCAGCATCGGGATTGGAGCTTCTTCGGAATCACCATCACGATCTGATAGAACAATTATGTGAGCACCTTCGGCAATTGCCTTTGACACTTGCGCGCGAATCTCTTCAATCCGTTGGCGCAGCGCTTCCCCGCCACCAAGTACTGGAAATAGTCCGCGAACAACGTGGGAGGCAAGCCCCGGATGATTTCCATCAGCATTTACGTGTATGAGTTTGGCTAATTCATCATTATCAATAACTGGAAAATCCAGCGCAATCTGACGACATGAGGCTGGTCCAGGATCTAAAAGATTATGTTCAGGTCCGAGCGCGGCTCCCAGGCTTGTTACAAGTTCTTCTCGAATCGCGTCTAACGGTGGGTTTGTTACTTGCGCAAATAGCTGCGCGAAATAGTCGTAAAGCAAACGTGGCTTATTGGAAAGTGCGGCAATTGGTGAGTCGGTGCCCATTGATCCAAGTGGTTCTGCACCATTTCGAGCCATCGGCGTAACGATTATGCGCAGTTCTTCTTCGGTATATCCGAAGGCGCGTTGTCGGCGAATCACAGAGGAATGTGGGTAAACAATATGTTCGCGGGCTGGAAGTTCTTCTAAACGAACGATTCCGGCATGTAAGTATTCGCCATAAGGCGCAGCGTTAGCGAGCTGATCCTTGATCTCGCCATCTTCGATGATGCGACCTTCTTCAATGTCGACGAGGAACATGCGCCCAGGCTGCAAGCGGCCCTTGCTTGCAATATTTTCTGGCGCTACATCAAGTACGCCGAACTCGCTTGCAAGTACAACTAGGCCATCTTTAGTAACCCAATATCGTGAAGGACGCAGTCCATTTCTATCTAGAACTGCACCAATTTGTCGCCCATCAGTAAATGTTATGCATGCCGGACCATCCCATGGCTCCATAACTGATGCATGGAATTCATAAAAATCCTTACGGTTTTGTGGCATCGTTGCATGGTTTTCCCACGCTTCTGGAATCATCATTAAGACGCCGTGTGGAAGTGAACGGCCACCCAAATAAAGAAGTTCTAGAACTTCATCAAATGACGCCGAGTCGCTGCTCTCGTTATTAACTATTGGGAATAGCCGTTTTAGATCTCCTGGAATCAGATCAGAGGCTAAAAGTGATTCGCGTGCGCGCATCCAATTTCGATTTCCCCGGACGGTATTAATTTCACCGTTATGCGCAATGTAACGGTACGGGTGTGCCAATGGCCAAGAAGGAAAAGTATTAGTGGAAAATCTTGAGTGAACAAGAGCAAGTGTTGATGCGGTACGTGGGTCCGAAAGATCTGGGAAAAATTCTTCAAGTTGTCCGGTAGTTAGCATGCCCTTATAGACAATTGTTCGGGAAGAGAGGGAGGGAACATAAATTGGGAATGCGTGTTCGATCCGCTTGCGCAAACAAAATGCCAGGCGGTCTAATTCAAGATCAGATTCCCCATTCTGGCCAACAATAAATAATTGCTCAAACTTTGGCATTACTGATAGCGCGGTCTTACCCAGCGCGGTGGAATTAATTGGAACTTCGCGCCAGCCCAGAATTTGCAGGCCCTCTTCAGTTGCGATTTTTTCTATAGCGCTTCGATCATCAAATGATTTATCTATAAAAATAATTCCGGTTGCATATTTACTCGGCTCTGGAATTTTAAAATCAAGTACTGCTCGATAAAACTCATCGGGGATACAAATAAGGATTCCGGCACCATCTCCGCTATCTGGTTCAGCGCCAGTAGCACCACGATGCTCCATATTGCGAAGTGCGGTGAGTGCTTGTGAAACTATTTCGTGAGTTGCTTTTCTATTTAAAGTTGCAACCATGGCAACACCGCATGCATCGCGCTCATTTTGTGGGTCATAAAGACCCTGCGCGGAAGGCAAAGTAGAAAAAAGTGTCACGTAGGCTCCTGATAAACGCCTCGGGACATCAATGGCCCAATGCCGAAATACTGCTTCCTAGGAACTCTTAAGGACTCCTAAGAACCAGCTAAGAATAGCGCAGGCTCGTACTCTTCGCCAGAATAAATTTAGCTCTTAAATCCCGCTCATGTGTACCAGGGAACCAATTCCCGAGGTAATTAACATGCCCAAGGCGCCGCCAAGCAAAATTCGGAATGTGGTTTTAACGTATGGCGATCCAGCTAGCCGAGCACTCACCACTCCGGTGGCAACCAAACCAACCACCGTGAAGGCCACGATACTGAAAATCTTCGTGCCAAAGGTGGGCGCAAGTGCACCAAGAAATGGAATAAAACCACCAAGGGTAAAACTAATTGCTGATGCTATGGCTGCTTGCACCGGCCTAGCCTTTGTATGTTCAAACTGCCCAAGTTCATCCCGAAGGTGCGCTTCAAGAGCATCTTTCTCGGTCATAACTTTTGCAACCTGAGTTGCTAATTCACGTTCCAAACCACGCTGGACATAAATATGAACTAACTCCTGAAATTCACCTTCAGGATCAATTCGAAGATGTTCCATTTCAATTTTGCGATCAGCCTCTTCAATATCATTTTGTGAACGCACTGAAATATATTCGCCAACGGCCATCGACATTGCACCTGCTGCGATTCCGGCAGCGCCAGCAGTGATTAAGAAACCTTCGGCATTCGCAGCCGCGATCCCCGTCATTAAGCTCGCAGTGGAAACCAGTCCGTCATTCGCGCCTAGGACTGCCGCACGCAACCAACCAGCTTTATGGATTTTGTGCGCAGTGTTGCGAGCGAATACATCTTCTAGTGCCATAGAACTAGCCTACCTCTTTGGCATTCGATGTTGGTTCATTTGAACGACCTGACCACGCCAGGTAAGCCGTCGAAATCACAAAGCCCGCGGCACTAACCCAGACATTGATACGTAGTCCGAAAATTTGATGGGCAGTGTCGATTCGAAGTGACTCGATCCAAATTCTCCCAAAACAATAAAACGCTATATAAGAAATAAATACATCGCCAGCAGTCCGGTTTCGAAATATTTTGGAATTCGAGATAAGCGCAGCGCCAGCAAAACACCAGAGCGCTTCATAGAGAAAGGTTGGATGGAAAGTTGTGAAATTTTCATATCCGAGTGGTCGCTTACTCATTGGGATCTCCAAGCCCCAAGGCAGCGTTGTGGGCTTGCCAAAGAGTTCACCATTGAACCAATTTCCAAATCTTCCGATACCTTGCGCAACTAATAAACCTGGTGCAAGTGCATCAGCGAAAACCCCAAAGCTTTGAGATTTACCGCTGCGTTTAAAAACTAAATAAGCCGTAAGTGTGCCAAGAGAAATTGCGCCCCAGATACCTAGACCACCCTCCCAGATCTTGAAAGCATCTAACGGCGCTCCCCCGTTGCCAAAATATTTATCGGGTGAGGTAATAACATGGTAAATCCGACCGCCAATAATTCCGGCAGGTATCGCGAAAACTGCTACATCCCCAATTTCACTTGGATTGCCACCACGATCTTGATACCGAACTCGCCCAATTATGATCGCCGCTAAAATTCCAAGCAAAATGCAGAGCGCGTAGTAATGGATAGTAAAAAATCCCAACTCCAATTTAGAAACGTCAGGAGTTGGGATGAAAGTCTTCATCGAAATAAGTAACTAGGTACGGTTACTTAACTCCACCAGCAGCAAGGGCGGCTTGAAATGCAACTGGATCCATGTATTGCGTTTTGCGATCGAGTTCTTTGCCATTTACAAAGATTGTCGGCGTTGAATTTACATTCTTTGAAGCAGCATCTACTTCAATATTTTTAGTCCAGTTTTGATAACTCATATTATTTACACAGCCCGTAAATTTACTTCCAGAAATCCCACCAGCTGCACCAAGTTGCGTCAAGAAATCCGCAGTGACTTTCCCGGAGTTCTCGGTTGGAGATTGATTCTGATATAGAAGGGTGTGATAAGCCAAGAATTTTCCTTGATCATTGGCACAAGCGGCAGCATTCGCTGCAAGCACTGATTCTTGCCCAATAAATGACATTGGATGAAATATAACTTTCGCCTTGCCGGCAGCTACTACTTGGTTTATGTAGGTGCTATTTATCGCTTCGAATCGTTGGCAAACAGGACATTGGAAATCTTCCCAAATATCAATTACAGGTTTCGCTGTTGGGTTAAAAACGATGCCATAACCATCAGCTTTACTAACTGAGGCTGGTAATTTTAAGACTGATTTCGAATGGTTTGTCATTAGGGTAAAACCAATACCAACAATCACAACAAATGCGACCATTCCAATTACGGTAGCTCGAAGCCCTTTGTCTGGTTTGCCGCTGTTACTTGTTGCCATCATTCTCCTCTGTAGCGAATTTATCTAACCCCAATTTACCTTGTGGGAAGCGATATAAGAAACCTGAGAGAATTACCAACCCAATGTCACGCACAATTTCTGTGAAATAGGTCAACGCGTGAACCTTGCCATCTGCAGTCACTCCGCCATTACCGAAACATCCACAATTAATGGGAAGGCCTCTGGCCCAGGCTTGACCAATTGCAATGATGAACATAGCCATCAAAATTCCACCGGCGAGTGCGCTTTTCTTAAGAGCAACACCGACGATCAGAAGAAGCGCAATCCCGATTTCAATCCAAGGAAGGCTGTAACCAAGAATATTTGCAATAGCTATCGGCAACACTTTGTAAACTCGCACTGATGCTGCTGCTTCTGATGGATTTTTAATTTTTAAAAGGCCGGCGGCGAGTAGCGTTCCGCCAAGTACAAGTCGTGCCAATAATGTGAGCCAAGGTTGGTATCTCTTCACCGTCGAACACCTTCGGACAAGTCGCGGGCCAATTTCTCAACACGTTCCAGCCCCTCACCCATGCTTGAACTCTCCTGAAGTTGGCGAATAAAAGCCGAACCGACAATAACTCCATCGGCATACGCCGCAACTTCGTGGGCTTGATCTTTCGTTGAAACTCCCAGCCCAACTGATACTGGAGTATCGGTCGCTCTCTTTACTCTTTCAACTAGTGATCGGGCATTACCAGATACGGAATTACGAGTACCAGTAACTCCCATCAAGCTTGCGGCATAAACAAACCCAGAACACTCGGACGCCACTTTTGGTAGGCGCTCTTCGGAAGAACTTGGGGCAACAACATAAATTCGATTGATACCAGCAGATTCGCAGGCTGATTTCCATCCCACCGACTCCTCGATCGTTAAATCGGGAGTAATTACACCGGAGCCACCACGCTTTACAATTTCATTCGCAAAATTCTCAACACCGAAACGTTCGATTGGATTCCAGTAAGTCATTACGACCGCTGGAACACCCATCGCGACCGTTGCTTCCAAAATATCAAAAACGTCACTAGCGCCGGTTCCGTTAGATAGCGCGAGCTCAGCAGCAGCTTGAATAACTGGACCATCCATCACTGGATCGCTATATGGATAACCAATTTCAACCGCATCTACGCCACCTGCCACCATCGCTTTAATTGCCATGATGCACTCATCTTTTGTTGGAAAACCAGCAGGCATATAACCAATAAGTGCTGCGCGATTTTCACTCTTTGTCTTAATAAATAGATCAGATAGTTGCGTCATTAGAGCGGAATCCCGAAGTAATCCGCGGCAGTCTGTACATCTTTATCGCCACGACCAGAGAGATTTATCAGCAAGTTAGCCTTAGGGCCTAATTCGCGGCCAACAATCATTGCGCCAGCAAGTGCGTGCGCAGTTTCGATCGCTGGAATAATTCCTTCTGTTTTGCATAGTATCGAGAATGCTTCCATTGCCTGCGCATCTGTTATTGCGCGATATTCGGCTCGGCCAATATCGCTTAAAAATGCGTGCTCTGGGCCAACTCCTGGATAATCCAACCCGGCTGAAATCGAATGCGATTCCACGGTTTGGCCATTTGCATCTTGCAAGACATACGAGCGAGTTCCATGAAGCACTCCTGGAGTTCCACCAGAAATAGTTGCAGCATGTCTTCCGGTATCTACGCCATCGCCACCGGCCTCTAAACCAATTAAGCGAACGCCGGCATCATCAATAAATGGATGGAAGATTCCAATCGCATTAGAGCCACCACCAACACATGCCAAAACTGCATCCGGCAATCTTCCAGTTAATTCCAGCATCTGTGCGCGCGACTCAACACCGATTACCCGGTGAAAATCTCTAACCATGGTCGGAAATGGATGTGGTCCAGCCACTGTGCCCAATAGATAATGTGTTGTTGCAACATTTGTAACCCAGTCGCGCATCGCTTCATTAATCGCATCTTTCAAGGTGCGAGAACCTTGGGTAACTGGAACAACTTGCGCGCCTAATAATTTCATTCGCGCAACGTTTAGTGATTGGCGCTTGGTGTCTTCTTCGCCCATATAAACAACGCATTCAAGACCCATAAGTGCAGCTGCGGTGGCTGAAGCAACGCCGTGCTGTCCGGCGCCTGTTTCTGCAATTATTCGCTTCTTACCCATGCGCTTTGTTAACAGCGCTTGTCCAAGAACGTTATTTATCTTATGGCTGCCGGTGTGATTTAAATCTTCCCGCTTTAAGAATATTCTGGCGTTGCCGGCATGCTCGGCAAAACGCGGAGCTTCGGTCATGATGCTAGGTCTACCGGTATAAGTTCTGTGCAAATCACTTAAAGTTTTTTGGAATTCTGGATCATTCTTCGCAGATTCGTGCGCCGCGGTCAATTCATCCAACGCGCCAATTAACGCCTCGGGAACAAAGCGGCCGCCATAGGGACCAAAGTGGCCCACAAAATCTTCAATCATTTGCCAATACTACCGATACCTAAAGACCAAGGAGAGTCGAAATTCCAAGGGTCGGATCCCCCGCCTTAACCAAGGTTTCTCCAACCAAAATGGCGTTGCCACCGTGGGCTGCTATCGCTTCCACATCTGATCTCGATGAAATTCCTGATTCGGCAACCCGGATAACGCCATTTGGAATCAATGGCAGGAGCTTTTCAAATGCAAGTGGATCGATTTCTAAAGTTTTTAGATTTCTAGAGTTGATGCCGATTATTTTAGGTCCAATTTTTAGGGCTCGTTCCAGCTCTTCTTCATTGTGAACTTCAATTAACGAATTCATTCTCATCTCAGCAGTCATCTGGTAGAAATCTCGAAGTTGCGTATCACTTAGTGCTGCAACAATCAGTAATTGCAAGTCTGCGCCGATTGCTCTTGACTCGATAACTTGGTATTCAGTAACAATGAAGTCTTTACGCAAAAGTGGGATGTCTACCACTTCTCGAACTGCCTTGAAATCCGAAATCGATCCTTTAAATCGCCGTTCTTCGGTAAGAACGCTTATTACGCTGGCACCACCTTGGACATACTGGGTCGCAAGTTTTGCTGGATCTGCAATATCTGCAAGTACTCCCTTACTTGGCGAGGCCCGCTTGATTTCAGCAATCAAGTTAATTCCAAGTTTTGAAAGCGCAGCCCGGGCATCTCGAACCTTGGGTGCTTCTTCAATCTGTTCGGCTAGTTGTGCAGCGCTCACTCGCCTGGCAGCAACATCTTCTTTAACGCCCTCAATAATTGATTCAAGAACAGTACTCATTGGGTTGGATCAACTCCGTCATTCAATGCGCTCCAAGGAGTTGTTGGGTGACGGTCGTATTTCTTAGAAGCGCCGTTGCGCACCATTCGAAAAAGTAAGTAACCGCTGGCAGCCAAAACCACTAGCAAAAGAAAAACAATCTTCATTTTGTACTCAAAACATTCGCGGTAGCTATGGCTCCCAATACAGCCGCGGCTTTATTTAAACACTCTTGATTTTCTTGTGCTGGATCTGAATCGGCAACAATGCCGGCACCGGCTTGCACATAGGCAACGCCATCTTTAATGACGGCAGTTCTTATAGCGATACAGGTATCAATATTTCCAGTGAAATCAAAGTAACCGATTGTTCCGCCGTAGATCCCTCTGCGGGTTGGTTCAAACTTTTCAATAATCTCCATGGCGCGTGGTTTTGGGGCACCAGATAACGTTCCGGCTGGGAAAACTGCAAAGAGCGCATCGACCGCCGTCTTTGCCTTCGCAAGTTTTCCAATTACCGTTGAAACAATATGCATAACATGTGAGTACCGCTCAATGTGCATGAATTCAATAACTTCTACCGTTCCCGATTCGCAAACTCGGCCCAAATCATTTCTCCCGAGATCCACCAGCATTAGATGTTCAGCGCGCTCCTTTGGATCGGCAAGAAGTTCCTCACCAAGTGCAATATCTATCTCCGGATCGGAAGATCTACGCCTAGTACCAGCAATCGGATGAATCATCACTTCTCGATCAGTAACTTTAACTAAAGCCTCCGGGCTAGAACCAACAACATCAAGGCCGTTACTAAAGCGCAACAAGTACATGTAAGGGCTTGGGTTGTGAAGCCGCAGTGTTCTATAAATATCAAGTGACTCTGCTTGGGCGGGCATAGAAAAACGTTGGGAAAGAACTACTTGAAATGCTTCACCAGATTTTATTTCTTCTTTAATTTTATTGACGTTCGCAAGGTAATTCGCGTCCGAAGTATTTCGCTCAAAAACTGGTGTTACTGGCTCGATCAAATCGGAGATAGCTGCTTGCGTAGGTTGGGCAAGATCCGCCGCCATTTTCTCGATTCGAAGCAGCGCTGATTCATAAGCTTGCGATACCCGATCACCGCTTCCATCCCAATTAATTGCATTAGCAATTAAGGTGACGGTGCCCTCTTGATGGTCATAAACAGCAAGGTCTCCAGTGAGCATAAAACCAAGTTCTGGAATATCAACATCTCTTTTTGCCAGGTTTGGAAGTTTCTCAAGACGACGTACAGCGTCATAACCCAGATAGCCAACTAATCCACCAGTGAGTGGCGGCAACCCAGGTAACTTTGGTGATTTCAAATGTGCAGCGCTTAAGGAAAGTGCTTCAAGTGGATCTATCCCGGATGGGGCGCCGGCAGGTTGCACGCCTTCCCAAATTGCCAAGCCATTCTTCTCGGTAAGAGTTGCTTGACTATTTACGCCGATAAACGAGTAGCGCGACCAAACTCCACCATGCTCTGCTGATTCAAGTAAAAAAGTCCCAACACGGTTTCCAGCAAGTTTTCGATAGAGAGTTAGTGGCGTTTCACTATCAGCAAGCATTTTTCGCCAAACTGGAATTACATTGTGACTTTTAGCAATTTCCGCAAACTCATCAAGTGACATACCCATAGTTAAGTCAACTTAATTTCTTGATGGAAACAACTGCGATCACCGGTATGACATGCCGCACCAATTTGTTCAACTTTCAACAGAACTGCATCAGCATCGCAATCAAATGAAATAGATTTAACATTTTGGAAGTGTCCTGAGGTTTCCCCTTTTACCCAAAGGGATGCTCGACTACGACTCCAATAAGTTGCCTGCTTGGTTTTTATGGTCAATTCCAGTGACTCTTTCGACATCCAGGCCAACATCAGAACTTCGCCACTAATTTCATCCTGAGCGATAGCGGCCACAAGATCACCGCGTGCAAATACCTCGCCAAGGTCGGCGGGTAGCGCAGATTCAAAAGTCATGGGTTTATTCTCCCCTATCCGCCCTTAAGCGCGCACCGAGAATCCACGCGCAGCGAGGTCAGACTTAACGTCCTTGATAGAAACTTGCGCAAAATGAAAGACACTCGCAGCCAATACGGCATCGGCTCCTGCGGTAATCGCATCACCAAAATCACCAATTTTTCCCGCTCCGCCACTTGCGATTACCGGAACGCTTGAGATCGCACGAACTGCTCGGATCATTTCTAAATCAAAACCAGATTTTGTGCCATCTGCATCCATCGAGTTCAACAAAATTTCACCTACCCCCCGCGAGATTGCCGAGGTAACCCATTCAAGAGCATCAAGCCCAGCACTCTCTCGCCCGCCATGAGTTGTTACTTCAAAACCGGATTTTGTTGGCGCTCTTCGTGCATCAACCGAAAGAACGAGAACTTGGTTTCCAAAACGGTCGGAAATTTCATTTATCAAATCTGGCCGCAAGATCGCTGCAGTATTTATTGAAACTTTATCGGCGCCTGCGCGAAGTAGATCATTCACATCCGAGGCAGTTCGAATTCCACCCCCAACTGTTAAGGGAATAAATACTTGTTCTGCGGTAAGGCTAACGATGTCGAGCGTTGTGTTTCGTTCTTCGGTGCTTGCCGAAATATCTAAAAATGTTAGCTCGTCCGCTCCCTCTTGGTCATAGCGTTTAGCTAGGTCTACTGGATCACCAGCATCTTTCAAATTTAAAAAGTTAACCCCTTTAACGACGCGACCGCCAGCAACATCCAGACAAGGAATGATTCGTTTAGCAAGGCTCATTTGCCAGCCGCTTCCAACGCCTCTTGAAGCGTAAAGGCTCCGGCGTAAAGTGCTTTACCTACGATCGCACCTTCAACTCCAATATCTGTTAAAGCTCGAATATCGCGCAGATCTTTTAGGCTAGACACGCCACCACTTGCTACAACTGGCTTAGAAGTTGCGGCACAAACTTCGCGAAGTAATTTCAAATTTGGTCCAGTCAATGTTCCATCCTTGGCAACATCAGTGACGATATATCTGGCACAGCCATCACCATCTAGACGTTTAAGAGTTTCAAAGAGCTCGCCACCTTCACTTGTCCAACCTCGTGCAGCGAGTGTGTGACCACGAACATCAAGTCCTACCGCGATCCGATCGCCAAACTCGCGAATGACTTTCGATGTCCAAATTGGATCTTCAAGCGCCGCAGTTCCAAGATTTACTCGCGCACATCCAGTATCAAGTGCCCGGCGCAAAGATGCATCATCACGAATTCCACCAGAAAGCTCCACCTTAATTGAAACACTCGCGATAACTTGCGCAAGTAACTCGGCATTACTACCTATTCCAAAGGCCGCATCTAAATCCACTAAGTGAATCCATTCGGCTCCGGCAGCAACAAATTCTTGGGCAACTTCAATAGGTTGGCCATACGCACTCTCTTTGCTCAGCTCGCCCTGAACAAGTCTTACGGCTCGGCCGTCTTTAACATCTATAGCCGGAAGTAACTCGAGTTTTGTAACAACATTCTCGGTCATAGCGCACCAACCCAATTTGAAATCAGTTTGGCCCCAGCAGCGCCACTCTTCTCTGGGTGGAACTGCGTGACGGTTACCGCATCTAATTCCACTGCAGCAAGAAAATTTTCACCATAGTTTGTGGTGGTATTTGCGGCGCCGGCAACCGAATTCTTAGCGGCATAAGAATGAACAAAGTAGAAAGAAGAATTTTCCACACCCGCAAAGAGTTTAGATTCACCTGGCGTGCTAACGGTGTTCCAACCGATATGCGGCAAGATCGGCGCATCTATTAGCGAAACTTCACCAGGAAGTACCCCTAGTCCTGCGGTCTTCACCTTTTCATCACTTTTCTCAAAAAATATTTGCATACCTACGCAGATTCCAAAAGTTGCTTT
>SESB01000783.1_pt1 | contig 22728 bp, 16 predicted proteins | sample 3171441 | NCBI WGS metagenome assembly SESB01 (sample SAMN06051867, study PRJNA518727) | freshwater metagenome | biome: subpolar coniferous forest; feature: holomictic lake; material: water; isolation source: holomictic Lake 227, 6 m depth | place: Canada: near Kenora, Ontario | collected... | reverse complement strand
TCAACTCGAATGCAGGCAGCAAAATTTGTTCATTACCTTTTGATTTACAAGCATTTTCACTCAAATATCGCCGCCACAATCTTGCGCCGTATTCACCATAAAACAAACCTAACACATGCCGAGTAATACTATGCAGCCGCACGTTTGGCTGCTGCAATTGTGCTTGAATATAAGGCACCAGCTCAAATAAAACCCGTTCGCGCGACTGAATTGGCGAATTATCACCAAACAAAAGACCATCCACCGCCGTTAACAAATACGGATTCTGATAAATTTCGCGCCCCAACATCACACCATCAACGTGTTTCAACAGTTCGACCGATTGCCCCAATGTCGTAATCCCGCCGTTTATAACAATTTCAAGCTCTGGAAAATCTTTTTTTAATTGAAACACCACGTCATAACGTAACGGCGGCACTTCCCGATTTTCCTTTGGTGACAACCCTTTCAACCACGCTTTTCGCGCATGAACAATAAATGTTTGACAACCCGCTTGCGAAACCATCTCAATAAATTGCGTCAATTCTTCATACGAATCCCGTTCATCAATGCCAATCCGTGATTTTACTGTGACGGGAATACTCACAACCGCTTGCATCGCCGCCACACAATCGCCCACCAATTGTGGATGCGCCATTAAATATGCACCAAATCCTCCATTTTGAACTCGATCACTTGGACACCCCACGTTCAAATTCACTTCGTCATAGCCTGCTTCTTCTACCATTCGCGCACAAATTGCCAAATCGCGTGGATGACTGCCACCCAATTGGTACGCAACCGGATGTTCTTCAGCGTTAAATTCCAAAAATCGTTCTGCATTGCCGTGAATCAACGCGCCCGTCGTCACCATTTCGGTATAAAGCAGAGCATTTTTCGACAATAATCGGTGAAAATAACGGCAATGTTTATCCGTCCAATCCAACATCGGCGCAACACAAAAGCGGTGAGAAAGTGTTTTCATAACGAAAATTGCTCCAAACTTTTACGAATAGCCGCCACCATTTCTTGCGTAAGAACTTGACGACGATGATCCAATACCACGCCATCCATACGTTGCGCGAATAACACAATCGTCGAAACATAATCATCAAATACCGCCACACAATCATCCAATCCATCAGGCTGCATAAAAAACGACACACCTGGACAATAAAATGACTCAATTTCCTTGTCTTCACTTGGAAAAGTTCCTGGCTCTGTTATGCACGCTACGCTAAACCGTACAAACCGATGTTCATCAATACGTTCGAAAATCTTCGTGCTTCCATATTCCAAGCCTAATTCCTCCAGCGCATTAAAAATATCCACGCCATTAAAATCCTCATTCCCTTTCGTAATCACACTAAAATGAACAATCGAGGGTGCCGCCGATGGACGTGAAACAGGCTCTTCATATTGTTTTTCTGGTTCATCAAATTCAGGTGTAATTTTTGCTGCGGCATGATTGTGCAGTGGTACTTGTTGACGTTGTTGAACTTTTTCAGTGTACGCATTTTTAAGCGTTTGTGTCACGGACGGGTTTTTTACCGGTGCCATAAATTCTTCTTCAAACTCGTCTTCAAATACCTCTTCAAATTCGTCATCATCATAAAAATCGTCATCTTCATCGTCTTCTTGCGCTTTTTTATCTTTGAGATAGGCCGAAATCACCATACCTACAATAATAATGAATCCTGTTGCAATAATTGCAATTCGTAATAATTCTTTGTCCATTAACTCTTCCGCCAAATTTATTTTATATATTGCAAGTCGCCTATTTACAACGACCGTACAGATTTTCACATGTTTGCATTCACTTGACCTTATAAATATGAATATCACACCACTTGCATTAAAATGAATGTTCTATTATTAACGATAAGCCTTAAAAATTCTATGACAACCAAACCATCTAAAGATTTAGAAACGTTCCCAAATCCACAAACCGCTCGTGATTTTACCATTCGGTTTGATATTCCAGAATTTACTTGTCTGTGTCCTAAAACGGGACAGCCCGATTTTGCAACGATCAAAATTGAATATGTTCCTGCTGAATTGTGCGTCGAATTGAAATCACTCAAACTTTATATGTGGTCATTTCGCGAAGAAGGCGCATTTCATGAAGCGATTACCAACCAGATTTTAAACGACCTCGTTCGTGCCATTTCACCCAAATTTATGCGCGTTCGAGCCGAATTTTATGTTCGTGGTGGAATTTACACGCACGTCACCGTTGAACATCGTAATCCAAACTGGATTGCCCCCGAAGTAGTCACGTTGCCGTAAATATGTTGCCGCCTAACTTTGCTGTCGCGCTCAAATACGACCCGAAAAAAGACAACGCCCCCACCGTGACGGCAAAAGGCGCACGTTTAACGGCGGATCAAATTTTAAAAATTGCCGCCGAACACGATATTCCACTTTATAAAGATGCGGAATTAGTAAAAATGCTATCAAAAATTCCATTAGGCGACGAGATTCCACAAGAACTTTATCTCGCTGTTGCCGAAGTCATCGCGTTTGCATACGGTCTTAGCAACAAAACCATTCCAAATGAAAAATTATGAACGTTAAAAATACCCTCATTGAAGTATCGCAAACCATTTTACCGCATCATTTATTGTCACAAATTGTGAGTAAATTCACTCATTGTGAAAATGTGCGGTGGAAAAACTTTTTGACGCGCCAAATCATTCATCGTTACGGCGTGAATATGGACGAAGCGGTTACGCCCGATTTGAATGCGTTTAAAAGTTTCAACGAATTTTTCACTCGCGAATTGAAACCTGAATTGCGCCCACTCACCACGGAATTTGGCGCAATTGCCAGTCCAGCAGACGGTGCAGTCAGTCAAGCGGGAAAAATCACACACGGTGATATTTTTCAAGCCAAAGGCAAATCGTTCACTGTTACCGATTTGCTGGGCGGCGACGCAGAACGTGCTGAAAAATTTAATGACGGCGAATTTACCACGATTTATTTATCGCCCAAAGATTATCACCGTTTGCACATGCCAATGACCGGCACGTTGCGCGAAATGGTGCATATTCCAGGACGATTGTTCAGCGTAAATACGGCGACAACGGAAGCAGTTCCACGTTTGTTTGCCCGAAATGAGCGCGTCGTGGCTATTTTTGATACGGAAATCGGGCAAATGGCGTTGGTGTTGGTCGGCGCAATTTTTGTGTCCAGCATCGAAACGGTTTGGCATGGAGTCGTTACACCGCCGTCGATTAAAACGGTGCGAACTTGGCAATATAAAACCGCTGCACCGACGTTAGAAATGGGCGCAGAAATGGGACGATTCAACATGGGTTCAACAATCATTGTACTGTTTGAAAAAAATAAAATGAACTGGAACACCGATTTTATGGCGGGTAAACAAGTGAAACTTGGCGAAAAAATCGGTAAACGGAATGTTTAAATATGCACCTTGCACCTTGCACCTTGCACCTTGCACCTTGCACCTTGCACCTTGCACCTTGTTTCATTTTATTTCATTTTACCCAATAACGAATCACACATAAAAATGAATGCTATCAAATCGCTATTCTGGTTTTTAATTTTTGCTCAAACCGCATACGCCGAAGAACAATTTACCGACGTATCGCTTGAAGATTTGATGGAGGTTCAAGTTACTTCGATTACTAAAATGCCCATGTCTCTGAATAAATCACCCGTCACGGCTTACGTTGTTTCACAAGACGAAATCAGTCGCAAAGGCTATCGTTTTCTAACCGATATTTTGAAAAATATCCCTGATATTCACGTTGCGAATTTAGCGTCTACCGAAAAAGCAGGTGTTGAAATTTATATTCGCGGCATTTTTGCCAACGATAAAATTACTGTTTTGATTGATGGTAATAAAGTGAAAGCACCGACGGGCGAACCGACGGCATTTTTTCACACCATGCCGCTGATCGATGTCAAACAAGTTGAAATTAGTTTAGGCAGCTCGTCATCAATTTACGGGGGCGATGCCATGCTCGGCACAATCAATTTAGTAACCGAAACAGGCGAAGGAATTAACGGCATAAAAGTCAAAGCAACCGGCGGCACACAAGATACGGGCGAAGTACAAGTTGCAGCGGGTAAAAAAATTAACGGGGACATTAACGTTGCCTTGTCCGGTAGTTTTCATCACGCCGCGTCCGAAGATTTAAAACAAAATTATCCCGAAATTTATGGAAAACTCGATAAAGTCGATTTAACCGAACAAAATAACAACCTGCATTTTAAAGGCAATTACAAAGATTTAACGCTGAGTTACTACCGCGTTTATAACAACGCAAACACCAGTCTTTCATTTAATCCCGCTGCGCCGATTAGCTACGATTATTCGGGCAAAGCCTTTTTTGCAACCACCAATCAAATGGCAAACGCGACTTACAATTTAGAAATCAATCCATTTTGGCAAGCCAAATCAAGTTTAAGTTACGAAAGCACCGAATTAGAACCCGGTTCAAGTTATCGAGCGTGGGGCGCAAGTGCGCCTATTACATGGTCAGGTGATGCCATGCGGTTTTCTGAAACCATTGCTTATTTGAAAGGGAACATTAACTGGTTAAGCGGAATTGAGCTGAGTTTTATGAATTCAACGCCTAAAAATAGCAGCGATGTCAGTTCATTGATTAAAAATACTAGCTACGAAAACTACGCGGTTTATAGCCAAGTGAATTACGATTTAACAGAAAAATTAGTGTTGAATGGCTCGATTCGTATGGATGCAGATTCGCGTTACACACCGAGTTTTAATCCACGTTTAGGATTTTCGTGGCAAGCGTTTAAAGCGTTACGTTTCTTTGGCGCGTGGGGAACGTCTTATATTGCACCGTCGCCGTATTTGATTTACGAATCGTGGAATACGCCAAAAGATCCTATTTATCACCGGGCGAATTTAAATTTACAACCTGAACACATGACAACGGCTGAATTAGGTTTTAATGCTGAACCGCTCAAAAATAATGCGTTTAAATTATCGGGTTTTTACACGCAAGGCACGGATATTGTGCGCGTGGTCAATAACGTTTTCACGGGCAAGCCGAATACGAATGACAATTTAGCCACGTCTGAAACGTACGGGCTGCAAGTCGGCGATGCTCACCATTTTGAAAATGGTATTAGCGCAGATTTAAATTATGTCTACACGCTAGGTCAGCAAAATGCGGAAAAATTAACCCAAATGGTTGCCATGACGAATGCGCCCGAAAATATGATTAAAAGTAATTTAATGTATTCGCTCGATAAATTTACTTTTAGATTTACCGGACGGTGGTTTGATAAAGTTGGCACGCATGAATCGAACACGCTTTATAAAGGCGAAAGAATGCACGGCGCGACCATTTTTGATTCCAATGTACACTACGCCTTACCTTTGTCAGCTGCTGAATTTAGCATTGATTTAGGTGCCACGAATTTACTTGATACGGCTTATTACAACGTGAATATGAACGATAATTTTGCAGTCATTCCATTAGTTGGCGGTGCATTGAGTGGCGGTTTGCCGCGTTTACCACAAGAAACACGCCGACTTTATCTCACAGTTGGTTTGTCGTATTGACCAACATGTTTAATTTCAAAAAAATGATATGTTCCATTCGACGCATTCTGCACGGGCTAATTTTATTCGTTGGTATGTCATCTTATGCTATGGCTATTTTTGCTGAAGACGAATCTATCGTGCGCGAAAACAAAATCAAAACCGCCTATTTATTTCGTTTCAGTCAATTCACCGAATGGGCAGAAAAATCCGCTGTTTTTCATTACTGTGTTTACGACGATGAAAATTTTAGCGAATTGTTAAAAGAGGCGTATCGTGATAAAACGCTAGGCGAGTCGCTCATTGAGGTTCAGTCCATTAACAATCAATCTAACCTTAACAGCTGCCAATTGATTTTTTTTCCACGTTCTGTGTCCTTTGATTTACTGACCAAAATTAGCCAAAAACCGATTCTAACGATTGGAATGCAAAAAAACTTTACGCAATTGGGTGGTGTTATCTATTTGTTTGACGATAATCAAAAAATTCATTTTTTTATCGACAATAATGTAGCTCTTCGTGCCGGTTTAAAAATTAGTTCACAATTACTTACTTTATCCAAGCAGCCAACACCATGATACTCAAAAATTGGTCTATCAAAGCCAAGTTAATTTTCATTTCAGCGTTGAGCAGCAGCATTGCCTTGCTCGTGTTTAGTTTCCTGTTATTTTTTTATGAAATGAAATTTGTTAAAGAGGACTTAATTCACAATCTACAAATACAAGCTGAAATTATCACTGAAAATAGTTTGGCGGCGTTAGCCTTTATGGACGATAACGCCGTTCAAAAAACCCTAGGAACGCTGAAATACAACCCGGACATTATGTATGCGGGAATGTACGATGCACAACAGCAATTATTGGGGTCTTATCGTCACAACAACCATCCCGATGAATTTATTTTAAGCAACGACGAACTCGTCACAGCTCCGCGCTTATACGAATCCAATCATTTTGTGCAAATTATTCAACCCGTTTATTTAAATGACGAATTGCTCGGTCATTTGGTTCTGCAAGCGACCTTTGACTCATTTAATAAAAAACTACAAAATTATTTCTTCATTATTTTGGGTGTATTCGTGACAACGCTGCTGCTCGCATTGTATTTATCATCGCAGTTGCAACGCATTGTGTCGCGCCCTATTATCAACCTTGTAAATTTTATTCATGATGTCACTGAATCGAAAAAATATAATTTACAAGCCAACAAAGAATCCAACGACGAATTTGGTGACTTAATCGATGCGTTTAATGAAATGTTGGTACAGCTAAATTTGAGCTTTCAAAAACGAGACGAAGCGCAGCAAGCCTTATCGCACAATTTAACGCACTTAGAAGATATAGTCAGCGCACAAACGCTCGATTTACAAAAGTCATTAGAAGTCGCCGATGCGGCAAACCGTTCTAAATCGGATTTTTTAGCCAACATGAGTCATGAAATCCGTACGCCAATGAACGCGATTATTGGCATGACGTATTTAGTACAGCGCACTAATTTAAACGACAACCAACGCAATCATATTGATAAAATTGGCGTGGCGGCACAAGCCTTGCTCTCGATTATCAACGACATTTTGGATTTTTCTAAAATAGAAGCGGGTAAATTAGCATTAGAAAACACCGTATTTTCGCTCGACAACCTGCTATCCGATTCGCTAGATATACTGAAAATAAAAGCAGAACAAAAAAATGTGCCATTGTTTTGTGTGGTGTCGCCTGACACACCACGTCAATTGTTAGGCGATTCACTGCGTTTAGGACAAATTTTGGTGAATTTAATTAGCAACGCCGTCAAATTTACTAGCCAAGGCGAAGTGGTATTAACGGTTACGTCAAAAAATAGTGCTAACCATATCGTTGAATTATGTTTTTCAATTCGCGACACCGGCATTGGTATGACGGACGAACAAATCAACAGTTTATTCCAGCCATTTTCGCAAGCGGATTCGTCTATTACGCGCCAATACGGCGGTTCGGGTTTGGGATTAACTATTTGTAAACAATTAGCGACATTGATGGGTGGGGAAATCAGCGTAAATAGCGTTTACGGCACAGGCAGCACCTTCACATTTACGGTGACATTAGCACAGGCGGCATTCAATCAAGTTGCACAGATTGTAGAAAAGTTACCCATTCAAAATTATCACGCGCAGCAGATTTTATTGGTGGACGATAATGAAATCAATCAGGAAATTGCCTACGAATTATTAACGTCAATGGGATTACAGGTTCAAGTGGCTAATAATGGCAAAGAAGGTTTGACGCGAGCGTTAGCCGAGCCGTTTGATTTGATTTTGATGGATATTCAAATGCCGATTATGGACGGTTTAACGGCGACGCGACTCATTCGCCTTGAAAAATCGCTGGATGATTTGCCCATTGTGGCGATGACCGCTCACGCGATGCAAGGCGATAAAGAAAAAAGTTTAGCGGCGGGCATGAATGACCATCTGACCAAACCGATTGAAGTGGAAAAACTGGTCGCAATGCTTAATCGTTGGCTTAAAATAGATTCAACTATCATACAAAAACCTGTTTTGGTTCCCAAAAATTCTTCTCAGAATTCATTACCCAATACGCTGCCGCCGTTTGATTTGGTACAAGCGTTAAAGTTTAGTAATCAAAATGCCACGCTATTACACGAATTATTGTTAAATTTTCGCAGTCGTTATGCTGATTCTGGAAAGCAACTGGCGCAGTGGATTGATAGCAACGATTGCACACAAGCTGCACAGTTAGCGCATTCACTCAAAGGCGTTGCGGGAACATTAGGCGCAAGTGAGTTAAGAACTGCGATGGAGGCGTTAGAAATTGCGTTGTCAAATAACCAACTTCAAGATTTGAATCAATTACTTCAAAATGCAACCATCGCCTTAACTGCCGCAATTGAGGCGGCAATGACTTTACCGCTATTACCGGAACGACCGAAGGAAACAGTCAAAAACTTAAATCCCGATGAATTTCAGTTGATTCTTAACCAATTTAACATTGCGCTGAAAAGCAATAATTTTAATGCGACTGAGATTTTTAATGACCTCAAACGATACCTTCTTGATTTAGGTTTACATCAAGAAACTGCCGCGTTATCACACTGGTTAAATGAATTGGATTTTCAGCAAGCCTCCGTCATATTGGCGCGTATTCACGAATTTTTAAAAACAAAAAATAATTGAATATTAAAACTGCCCTGCCCGCACGTTTATTGACCACAAATTAAAGCGATTTCAACGCCGAAAAAACCGCTTCGTAATCTGGCTCGTGAGCGAGTTCTGACACGAGTTGTGTGTAAACAATTTTATTCTGCTCATCAATCACCACAATCGCCCGCGCGGTTAAACCGGCTAACGCGCTGTCTATAATTTGTACACCGTAATCCGTGGCAAAGGTGCTGCGAAACGTCGATAACACTTGCACATCGTCCAAGCCTTCAATTTCACAAAAGCGACATTGAGCAAACGGCAAATCTGCCGACACAATCAACACCACACTATTTTCTAAATTCGCCGCTTTTTGATTAAACTTTCGAGCCGAAGCAGCACAGGTCGGCGTGTCCAAACTCGGAACGATGTTTAAAATTTTGCGTTTGCCAGCATAATTCGCCAGCGTCACATTGTCTAATTCGATATTCGCCAACGAAAAATTAGGCGCATCGCTACCGATTGCGGGTAAATCGCCACACGTTTGTATCGCGTGGGCTTGAAACGTAATCGTTGCCATAATTAAAACACTCCGTAAAAAATCAATTCAACACAAATTTAAGACCAATCACCAACAACAAAACCGCTAAAATGGGTCGCAACATTTTTTCGGGTAATTTCGCACTCAAATGACTGCCAACCCAAATGCCAGGTAACGAACCAATCAACAAACTGCCTAATAACACAAAATCAACATTGCCCAACATCCAATGTCCAAAACCCGCAACGGCGGTCAACGGAATGGCATGGGCTAAATCCGTGCCGACCACTTTCACCGTCAACATTTTCGGATATAAAAACAATAAAACCACCGTGCCTAGCGCACCTGCACCAACCGATGTGAGTGTGACTAAAATACCCAACATGGCACCCGTTAAAACAGTGGCGGGTATTTGCCAACGATCAAAACGACCGCGTTTAATTTCATCTATTTTTTCGTTTTCGACTAACGCCATTTCCGTTTCGTCGTCAATTTCAATCACCATGTCGGCGTGATTTTTTGCGTCACGCCGAATCAAAATACTACGCACCAAAATAGAAAATGCCGTTAGCAATAACGCCACGCCTAACGTCAGCGTAATGATGCCGGTGGTTTCTTTACCAATTTGGGCAAAGTGATTCAACACAAATAACGTCGCCACCGCAAACGGTAAACTTCCCAACGCTAACCAGCGAACAATACGCCAATCGACGGAACTGTGTTTTGTGTGATGCACCCACACACCGCTGGTTTTGGTCAATGCGGCAAAAAGCAAATCCGTTCCAACGGCGGTCGCGGGTTTAAAGCCGAACAAAAAAACCAACAACGGAGTCATTAACGAGCCGCCGCCCACGCCCGTCAATCCGACTAAAACGCCAACTAATAAACCGGAAACGATATAACCACCCAATAAATTCAAATCCATAAAATCCTCTTGAAAACTGTTTGAAATCTAACTATTCGGTGTATCGTAGATAAAACAACTAAAAAAAGAAAATGCTATTTTTCGATGTAAGTATTGAAAAAGGATATGAATTTTAAATCGAAATGAATTTCACGCTTTTCAATCGCGCCACGTTCCAGTTTTTAATCGCCCATTTTAAAATCTCATCTACGTTTTCGTTTTGTAATTCCATCGGCGGATTTTGCTGTAGCCAATCGAGTAATTGAAATAACACTCGATTCGGCGCGGTTAAATCAACGGCAGTCGCAAGTGTTTGTTTGCTAAGTTTAAAACCATCGACATCCATCAAAATGGGAACGTGTAAATACTGAGGCGTGGGGAGATTTAAAATATGCTGTAAATAAATTTGTTTCGGTGTGGCATCGAGTAAATCCATGCCACGCACGATATGGTTAACAGCTTGTCGCGCGTCATCGAGAACAACGGCGAATTGATACGCGACAATATTGTCTTTGCGTTTCAAAATAAAATCGCCGTGCTGCGTCGCTAAACTTTGTGAAATGCCGCCTTGTAAACCGTCGTCAAAAACAATTTGGCGTTCGACCGTTTTAAGCCGTAACGAATGGGGAACATCAAAAGGAATCGATTGATGGCGACACGTTTGCGCGTAAATATCGGTTAAATCTTTACGCGAACAGCGGCAGCGGTAAATTTTCTTGCGTGCCATTAAATCAGCCAGCACCGCGTGATATTCATCCAGATGCTGACTTTGATAATCTACCACGCCGTCCCAATGCAAACCTAAAACATCCAAGGTGTGAAAAATACTATCGACCGCACTGGCAACATTACGCGAGGTGTCTAAATCATCAAATCGTAATCGCCATAAACCGTGGTGAGCGCGAGCCTCTAAAAAACTCGCTAACGCCGTATAAACCGAACCTAAATGAAGATGACCGGTTGGCGAAGGCGCAAACCGACCCACATAATGCGAAATGAGCATTAGCCCATTTGTCTTTCACGGATTTCGTCGAGCGTTTTACAATCGATACACAACGTCGCCGTCGGTCTGGCTTCTAAACGACGAATGCCGATTTCAATACCGCACGTTTCACAAAAACCGTAATCTCCGGAATCTATGTCTTTCAGTGCGTCTTCGATTTTTTTAATCAAGCGGCGTTCACGGTCGCGGGTGCGTAATTCCAAGCTAAATTCAGATTCTTGTGTGGCGCGGTCGTTAGGATCAGGAAAATTCGACGCATCATCTTGCATGTGTAGAACGGTGCGATCAACTTCGTGCATCAGTTCTTTTTTCCAGTTATTAAGAATATTTTCAAAGTGCTTTAATTGCACTTCATCCATATATTCTTCACCGTCAATTTCTTTATATGGCGTAAAACTAAACGGCGATGCGTGGGCTTTGACATTATTAGTCATAAATTACTGCTCCTAAATGACGAGATTTAAAACCGCGCATTTTTAGCAGAATAGCGGGGGGTTAGCAAGCTAAAATGGTGATAGATTTGAATTTAGAAAGTCAAAACAGGGTAAAATTCGGCATTATGTGTAATTTTTCTCACCGAATGAATCAGCAATTTAGGTTTAGTGCCGATAATATCGACGACCGAATTACAGCATGATTTTCATTTTAATTTTGACAGCGAGTTTTTACAAATGACTAAGTCTTTTTTAGGGGCGGATGACCGCACTTTAACCATCACGGATAATAATCAAACTGTTTACGGTGCTGACGGCATTCAAACGGTTAAAATCAAAACCGGTGCGACCAATATTATTATAGATTCAAATATCGAAAAGATTTATTTGGATAACACTATGAGCAGTTATAAATTTCAACAAGCGGGCAATCAGTTGAAAATTTTTGATAGCACCGATAATTTAATCACGCAAATGGGTATTCGAGAAAATGGAACGCCGTTAACGTTTGCGAACGGCACCGTGCCAGCGGCAATTTTTGGTGACGCAAGTGGCGCACATATTAGCGTTGGCGGAGTAATGGTGAATAGCACAATCGCCACGACACTGGCGATAACCTCTATCGATTCATTTCTAACCTCACTAGCTTCAGGGATTGGATTTACACTATCTGTAAAAGAAGCCGGCACTCCTACGGCAGAAGGTAAAGCCATTACGTTTATGGTGACTCCGAATGCCGTTATCGATAAAGCGACGACCTTGAGCGTAGATTTAGTCGGACAAGCGTTAAATAGTATTACCACGAAGACTTCAGCGGATGATTTTTATCCGAGCAGTCCGATTTTATTTAACGTTGGTGATACTGCTGCAAAACAAATCACGGTAATGGTTAAAAACGACGGCAATCCCGAAGGCATGGAAGCCTACAAAGCCCGTTTAATTGATGAAAATGGCATGGAAAAAAATTCTGTGGTCGGTGCCATTATTGACGGCGTGCCAATTTTAAATTTTTCGGCAAATAACGGTTCGGTGAATGAAGGCGGCGACAGTGTTAATTTTACCGTGACTTCCGATGTGAGTGCGCCTTTGGGTGGAATTGTTATTCCGTATAGTTTGAGCGGTAGCTCTGCAACGAGTGGCGTGGATTTTAGTGTGTCAGCCGCAAGTGGCACCATTACAATTCCTGTTGGTTCAAAAGTGGGGATATTAAAAGTCCAAACTAAACTGGATGACCACATAATTAAAGCACCTGAAACTGTTACCGTTACGTTAGGTGCAATAAGTAATGCGACGTTTAACACCAATACCGCCACGACGACCATTAACGACACCAGCGTAGTTTTAGAATCTAACAAATTCTTTTTGTCAGGTTCTACGTCCGTTAATGAAGGCAATACGGCGATTTACACCATCAGTCACGCCGTGACAAACAGTGCCGTAACCGTCAATTACGCAATTACTAACAGCAACGAAATCGGCAAGGTCAACAGCAACGATTACCGCGATTACACTGGTGCGAGTTCCGGTTCACTTACTTTTAACGTGGGCGAGACAAGTAAAACGCTTTCCGTACCGATTACGGCAGATTTAACTACCGAAGGCAATGAAGCCTTAACGGTAACGTTGAGTTCGCCTTCACCTGCCATAGAAACTATTGCCGCCGGTCAAACGTCCATCACGACAACCGTTTTCGATACCAGTATCACCAGCGTGAATAATTCGTTTACATTAACCACGGCAATCGAATCAATTACTGGCACAACCAGTGATGATGTGATTTCAGCTTACATTGACGCAAGCGGCACAACCGATACGTTAAACGCGAGCGATACTATCAATGGTGGCGTGGGAAATGATACGTTGTTAATTACAGTTAATGGCGCGGATGCCGGAACATTACCAGCGGCAACGATTACAAGCATTGAAACAATGAGTATTCGAGAAACCGGTGGCGTGGCGGGGAATTATAATTTAGCGGGCATTTCTGATTTAACAACGGTTATCAATAATATCAGCAGTGATGATATTACGTTTACCGGCACGTCTGGAAAGAAATTGGTTATTCAAGGAAATGGTGTCAGCACCAATGCGAATACGACGTTTGATAATGCCACCGACTTAACATTCAAAGATGGCGTAAAAGGTGGCAATGTTACCCGTACTGCGACCGGTGGAACAGTGACGCTTTATTCAGTCGGGGCAGAAAATGTTCTGGATACACTGGATTTAGATTCCGCTACGGCATTAAATGGATTAACCATCAACGCATCGACCAATTTTACGGCAACTTTGTCGGTGGATTATGCAGCAAATTCCACGCTCACTGTGACGGGCGCAGCGGCGAAAGTGGATTTATCCGGTGCGGCGTTATCAGCGGCAATCACAAACGTTTACGCAGCTAATTTCTCTGGCGGCGTAATGGTGCAAGTTAATCAAGCCGATAAAATTGCAGATACTTCATTTACTGGCGGCAATGGCGATGACACGTTAGATATTGGCAAAGTGAAATACAACACAGGCTTAAAAGTAGACGGTGCGCTCGGTGTCGATACGTTAAAAATTTCCGATCAAGATACGTTGAGCGCGACCGTTGGCAATATCACCAATTTTGAACGATTAGAAATTTACGATGACAACGACGGTAGTGTGGATAATTTTGATGTGTTGTCGTTAAAAGGCATTACCACTATTCAAATTGACGCAGATTCAGTGGGCGATGGTTATGTTTTAAATAATTTATCAACCAGCCAAGCGATGAATGTAATCATTGCCGGCAATCAAACGGTTGCGCCAGTTATCAATGTGACTAACGCGACGTTGATTGGCAACATTGATACATTGGGTTTGACTATTGATGCAGGTGAAACAGGAAATGCGGTAACGCTTTCTGGAATTAACGCGCTAGGTGTTGAATTGATTAACGTGAATGCTGTTGATAGCTTTACGGCAAAAAGCTTAATTGGATTGCCTGCATTAGCGATAATGACAATTTCTGGTCGGGGCGACATCAATTTAACCACCGGTAAATTACAGCTCAATCTGAATAGCACAATTGACGCAACAGCTTCCACTGGCATGATTACTGTTGATGCGAGTGATGCAACAACAACATCCGCGACGATAACAGGCATCTCGATTAAAGGAAGTTTGAGCCAAGCAAACTTTTTAACCGGTTCAGCACAGCCTGATATTTTAACAGGCGGTACAGGTGCCGATTTACTTAATGGTGGCGCGGGCAATGACACGTTAAGCGGTGGCGCAAATGCCGATATGTTAAACGGGGGCGATGGCAGCGACGTTATTAACGGTGGCGCAGGTGCTGATGCAATCAATGGTGGCGCGGGCGTTGATACGTTAAACGGGGGCGGCGGTGATGATTTATTTGTTTATAGCGCACCGGCGGATTTATTCACTACTAATGCGTTAGTAGACAGTATTTCAGGCGGTTCTGGTACAAATAGTTTGTTATTAGGTACAGCTGGAGCAGCTTTCGCGATTGCCGCAACGGATATTTGGACAACAACAAGAGCGAATGGAGTTGACGCGCTCATTGGCGTGGCAAATTCAACGGCGAATACATTCGTTTTAGATAAAAGTGCCGAAACGGCGGGCGTTAAATTGGTTGATTTGTCGAATAATACTGCGTTGACAGGAAATATCATCAATGTAGCTAGTTTCACCGTGACAAACACCGCGTTAATCGGTAGTGCAGCAGGCGCATCGTTGATGGTCGGTGGCGCGGGGAACGATACGATTATCGGTGGTGCTGGTAGCGATACAATTACGAGTGGTTCAGGCAGTGACGTTATCAATATCACGGCGGGAACCGACACGATTACCGACTTTACCTCCGCTGATTCCTTAAATGTATCTTTGGGTGCAACGGCGAAAATCAGTGTGGCGGCAATTGGCGGAATCGTCGATGTCAGTGGCGCGAATGTTAATAACGCGGGTATGTTATTTATCGATGGCTCGGCAGGAACCGCCGCAGAAACTATTACTGGTTCAATCAGTGCAGACAGTATTACGGGTGGCGCGGGTTCGGACGTGATTACAGGAGGCGCGGGGGTTGATACTATGATGGGCGGCGCGGGAGCGGATAAATTTATTATCACTACATCTGATACTGATACCGTTGCGGCAGCGGCAGTCGTTACCGACATCATTGCTGATTTTAAAACAAGTGGTTCGGACACGCTGAGTTTGGGGGCAGTAGGTGTTGACCATGTAGGTTCGGTAACGGAGTCTGCGAGCGTTGCGTTCGCTAACTTCTCATCAGCGGCTACAGGTACGATAATTGTTGCGGGATTGACCGTTACCTCTAACGGATCGTCAGCATACACGGCAGCAAATATAGTTTCTGTCATAACTGGCGGAACAGTTACTGGACTTACGATAACAGGTACATTGACGGGCTATACGGCTGCCTCAGGTGCAACAGCTGGAACAGTTGTATTTACCAGTACAATCGCAGCAACTAATATAACGCCTGATTTGAGTGTAGCTGTAACAGGTGCAGCCATTGCACCTGGTACAACTATCACACAAGGTGTGTCGGCATCGGGGACTATTTCTGGTGTTATTGAACTTGGTAACTTTGTTAAAGCTAGTGCAACAGTTGCTGACTTGACCACACTCTTGGCGGCAGCTGACACGGCACTTACTGGACTAACGAAATACTATGTCGGTCAGGTAACGGCTGGGGACACTTATGTTGTAACCGATGGCGATGCAAATGGTATCACTGACGTAATTAAATTAACGGGGGTGGCTTTGGCAGGTATTCTTTTCAGCGATATTGTCATTTAATTGATTTGCCAGGGATTCCAAAGAAAAATAACTCGAATTTAAAAAAATTCGCTATAATGGAACCTCGTCAGAAAACAGCTGTTGAGTTAAGAGATTCCTAGTTGTAGGTTGTCTGGTTATCGATATTGTATGTTCTGTGTAACCGTATTTTTTTATTTAGGAGTTTCAAAATGGCAACAGGTACCGTTAAGTGGTTTAACAACACGAAAGGTTTTGGTTTTATTGCACCCGCTGATGGTGGTGAAGATGTTTTCGTTCATCACTCTGTAATTCAAGGCGATGGCTTTAAAACTTTGAATGAAGGCGACACGGTTTCATTTGATGTTGAAACAGGCCCTAAAGGTCTAACAGCAACAAATGTACGCGCTAATTAAGATTCAAAAAGTGTGTTGATGTTGTGAGTTTGTGTTAGCTAAAAAGCGCGGTTGAAACATTCAACCGCGCTTTTTTTATGTCTGCGAGATGCGATTTTGGCTTTATTTCAACGGACGATTTTTGGCATCTTTGTTAATGTGTCCGGCGAAAAGTAATACCGCTTCAATAAAACCCCACAATACGCCATAACCTTGAGTGAGTGCTGTCACCGCAATTTGCGCCAATCCTAATTTGTAAAACCCCAAATAAAAACGATGTACGCCAGCAAAGCCTAAAAACAACGCAAGCAAAGCGGCGATGGATTTACGTTTCACCGCTTCAACGGGTTTTAAACTTTCAATCGCGAGGCGCATATTCATTGCTACACCCTCATTGAGTTCAAACGTGACTTCGTCGCCTTGATCGGGTGGCACACTCGATTTCCAGCTATTTTGGTTAAACTCAAAAAAATCATCTTGGCTTTTAACAATACCGGTTTGTTTTTCGCTATCGTAAGATTCAATTTGTCCGATAATCATTATTCGTTTCCTTGCGTCATTTGCGCGGTTAATCGATTTAATTTTTCAGCTAAAACACATTCAGCACGCTGCAATTTTTCAACGTGTTCATAAAACATTTCAGCTTCAGCCGTTGCAGGTAAATCACGGGTTTCGTCTTGTAAAAATTCCACCACGTTAAGCTGCAAAGTTGCCAGTGTTTCCTCGTGCCACGTTTGTCCCGCACGAAAGAGCGTTTCTAAGAACAGCACTAGATTTTATAGCCGCGATGCACAGCAACAATGCCTTGTGTCATATTAAAATAATTACACCGCTCTAATCCTGCGACTTCCATCATGGTTTTTAACTCATCTTGTTTCGGGTGCATTCGAATCGATTCCGCTAAGTAACGGTAACTCTGTTCATCATTCGCCACGAATTTACCAATTTGCGGCAATAGTTTGAACGAGTAAAAATCATAAATTTTTTCAGTAATCGGATCGATAGGATGCGAGAATTCCAAAATAATCACGCAGCCACCCGGTTTCAAAACGCGGTGCATAGATTTCAATGCCGCTGCTTTATCCGTCACATTCCGCAAACCAAAGCCAATACAAACACAATCAAACGTATTATCGGCAAAAGGCAAACATTCGGCGTTAACTTGTGCGTAACGAATTCCCGTTAAACCGCGATCAATTAAACGGTCGCGACCGGTGCAAAGCATGGCGGCATTGATGTCCGCTAAAACGACTTGTCCCGTTTCACCAACACGTTTATTAAATAATGTGGTTAAATCTCCGGTTCCACCTGCTAAATCTAACACGCTATATCCGGCGCGAACTTGACTTAAATCCACGGCGATACGTTTCCAAATACGATGAACACCCATCGACATTAAATCATTCATAATGTCGTAACGTCCAGCAACCGAATCAAAAACGCCGCGTACCAGTTTGACTTTATCTTCGGTAGCGACTTGTTTAAAGCCAAAATGAGTAGTGTTTTGCGTCATGAAAAGAGTTCCTTGCAAACGATAATAAAAGGGGAAGGTTAAGAGCGCGGAATTATAGCGTTAAAATAGCCACACTAAAAACAACGGACTCAAAAAAACCAGCTTAACGCTAGTCTTCGTGTTTATTTGTTGGGTTGTGTGCCATTCAAACGCAGGATCATGGCACTAAACAACTACCCGCTAAAAGCCAGTGGATTTAAATTCGGGATAGGCATCGTCTAACGATGCGTTAATTTTTAACTATTTTCAGGGTGAAAAGGTAAGGTATTTCTAAGCTGAGTGTCGTGTAACAACATATTTTTGCGTGATAAAAACGCAACATGCTCTGCTTTTTTTTGAATGTGTTGATAAATCAATAACGAAATTTTTTGCCCAATGACCGTTGACACAATTTTTTTCAACCCATTTCTAATGTAATTTGGACAATAAGTGACGAATAATTCATCTTCGAGACTCAACACTGAAACCGCTTTTCCATGTTGACCTTGCCGCGCACTTCGTCCATAAAGTTGCCAATCAATTCTGCGTGATTCGTAACGCTCCGTCGAAATAACGTGTAATCCACCCGCTTTGTTTATGTCCTCATTGACCAAAATATCCGTACCGCGCCCCGCCATATTGGTGGCGATGGTAATCGCGTAAGGTTGTCCCGCTTGTTCAATAATTTTAGCTTCTTCAGCGTGATATAACGCATTTAAAACATTGCAAGATAATCCTAAACCGCGTATTTTTTCGGCGAGTTTTTCACTGTCATGAATGCTGCGCGTTCCCACTAAAATAGGCAAACCTTGCAACGAAATATATTTAATTTGCGCGACTACGCCTGTCCATTTGTCTTCGTTCGATTTATAAATTACGTCAGATAATAGTGTGAGTTGGCTTGGAAAACGTGAGGGAATTGAGAGAATATGCACGCTGTAAATATGCCAAAATTCATTTTTTAGTCCGTGCAAAGTGCCACTCATGCCAGATAAGTTTTTGTATAATCGAAAAAAATGCTGAAAACTTAAAGAAGCTCGTGTTTCACTGGGATTAGAAAGTTCGATATTTTCTTTTGCTTCAATGGCTTGTTGTAAGCCATATCGCCAAGTTCGACCTGGCATTAACCGTCCGGTTTTTTCATCAACAATCACTAATTTTCCATCAATAATCGTGTATTGATGCTCTTTAATAAAAAATTCACGCGCAATCAAGGCTTGCTGAATTAACTCATCACGCCACAACGGTAATCGCCAAATCGGCGGTAATTCATGCGCTAAATTATCAATAATTGTCTTTCCGATAGGATTTAATTGTACATCTCGATAACGTGAATTTAAGACATAATGTCTATTAGGTTGCAATTTATCGATGATGAATTTGATCACTAAAACAGCTTCTTTTAGCAAATGATTTTGTCCTTCAACAGAAATAATCAAGGGCGTTATCGCTTCATCACTTAAAACACTGTCAGCCTCATCAACAATAACCGAATGCAAACCACGCATGATATTTTTAGGTATGGCGTGGGTCTGACTGAATTGGTTAATCAGTAATTGATGGGCATCGAATTCGCTGTTTAAGCGAATTTGGTCTCGAAGAAAATCTGCCAACAACTCTTTGCTCGTTCCGTAGACCACATCATTCAAATAAATGATTCTGCGTTGTTCTTCGGGAATTTCTTGTACGATGGAACCAACGCTCACCCCACAAAATTGAAAAACCGGTTTCAACGTAGCCACATCTCGCCGCGCAAGATAATCATTTGTGGTCACAACATGACAAGGAAAACCACTCCAGCCTTTTAAAATGGCGGCAAGTCCCGCAGCCAGTGTTTTGCCTTCGCCTGGTTTCATCTCAATAACGTAATTTTGATATAACGCCAACGCGCCCATAATTTGCACATCAAATGGACGAATTTTTAGCGTTCTTTTACACGCTTCAACAATGTGCGCCACCGCATTAACAAGCATTTCGTCTTTATTATTTCGCCGTTTTTGTTTCAACGTATTTTTACATTGTTGTAACGCAATGGTTAATTCGGCATCGGATAAATTCGTCAGCGTATTGGAAATACGAATAACATCCTGTGCTTGTTGCATGAGCTTACGTTCGATACGACGGGAATAATACGTTAGCCGAAAAATTGTTTTCAATAATCCATCAAAACCAAACACCGGATTCGATTTTTTAGTGTGAACTAATGGCTGATATTTTCGAGATAATCTATTCATCGTATTTTAAAAACGGCTTACAACTGAATGTTTTCAGTCCAAAAATAAAACGGTTCATTTTTCGGTTGAATACCGTAATCAGAAATTGGATGGGTGGCGGTGATAATTTGAGCTAAATGCTGGCTACTTTTGACAACTTTTTGGGCGGCGCGTAATTGTATTTTTCCTGTACTTTCAATGGTCGCATTTTGAAAAATACTGCCTTTGGTGGATTGAATCAAAATATCGCCCGAACGATTTGAAATGATTTTATCGTTTATGGTGATATTATTTTCAGCAATCACTGAAATGGCACCGTTATCAAGACTGCTTACATTGCTTTGTTTGGAGTCTGTGATTTTGGTTATTTCACCTGAAATACTCACGCGATTAACGGTCATTTCAGGCGTTTGAGCCAGGTTAATCGCATTAAGTTCACGCACAAATAATCCGTCTTTTCCGACTGCCGCACTGAATGTTGCTACGTCTAAATCCATAGAATTCAACCGAGTTCCGACACCATTAACGGCGTTAATACGCAAATTCGTAGCGGTAATATCTGCTTTTGAATCGCCCGCGTCAGCAATACTATTCGCCAACAAACTCACTGAATTTGCATTGATGCCGCTAATTTGCGCTTTTTCTTTTGCAGAAATCCGAATTGCATTGTTTTGGGCGATTATTTTCGTACCGTCACTCATTAAGACATTTTTATTGCTACTCATATCAATCGAACCTTGACCACTCACTTGACCCGATAAACTGAGTTTAATCTCTTTTTCAGCAATCAAACTCAACGCGCCCGAACCATTACTGACGGTAGCTTGAATATCAATAAAACCACCGCGTGATTCGATTAACGTATTGCCTGTGCCGTCGGTTTTTAGACCATTGTTAAAACCGCTGCCTTTTGTAATGGTAATATCACCCAAAGCACTCAATACAACGGAACCATTTTTACTGCTCACAACATCACTTTGTTTTGAATCAGTAACTTGACCGTCGGTCATTTTACCCACTTCACCTTTTGCATTGACACGATTAACGGTCATTTTAGGCGTTTCACCCACTATTAAATTATTGGCTTCACTCACAAAAAAACCACCTTCCGCAACCATCGCACTGATTTTTTCGACGTTGGTATCCAATGTTTTAGTGGATGACCCTACACCATTTGCATTCAAGCGTAAATTTGCCGCCGTGACATTATTTACTTTGCTTCCATTACTGATAATGGATTTTGCCGTTAAACTGACATTGCCATTTCCTGAATTTACTTCTGCAAGTGTCATAATGCCCGACGTAACATTTAAACGAATATTACCGCCAACAGTCTGTATTTTTGCACCTTCTGCCATGGTGAATGCCGTGTCAGCATTTAAATCAATGGTGGTATTTTTTGTCGTTGTGTTGATACTGCCAACCGTGCCTTGTGTAATTGTTGCACCTTGCAAACTGACACTGCCTTCGCTGTTAATTCCGGCTTGCACATCAAGATTACCGGTTTTCGATTCCAATAATAAATTTCCCTTTCCGGTTAAAACAATGCTTTTTTTATCATCATTACCGTCTGTTAAATTTAAATTACCGCTAGTAAGAATAATCACGACCGAACCGCCCGCACTGACAACGTCACTTTGTTTTGTATCCGTCAGTATTTGAGGAATTTCAGTTAGGGTTAAATTTTTAGCCTCTGTAATAAACAAACCGCCGGTTGACACTCTCGCGCTCAAATTATTGATGTCGGTGTTTATCGGATTGTTATTTAAGCCGAAACCATTTGCGTTAATGCGTAATCCATCGGCGGTAATAATGTTGCCTTTGCTATTGCCGTCTAAAATTTTATCAGCACTCAAACTAACATTGCCGGTGGTGCTAACTATTTTCAATAACAGATTCGCTTTTGCTTTTAATTGAATATTGCCACTACTGCTGCTCACGCTGGATTGTAATTCTAACGCTCCCGCTGTGGCGTTCAAGGAAATATCGCCACTTGTAGAAGTCACGCCTTTACTGTTATCACTATCGATAATCGTAATTTTAGGCGCGTTCAATGAAATCGTTCCCACGGTGGTACTGACATTATTAAGCGTGACAGCACCTGCCGCTTTGATATTTATTTTTCCGGTGGTGGCTTGAATTTTCGCCCCGTTGGTGAGTGAAAATTCGGCTCCGGCAGTGACATCAATATTGCCTGTTACACTGGTGACAATGTGTCCGGTCGCGCCTTGTTTTAGTGCCGCGCTGGATGATAAAACGAGATTACCACTACCGCTGCTCACGCTCGATTGTAATTCTAGCGACCCGGCAGTGGCGTTCAAG
>SESB01000774.1_pt1 | contig 22776 bp, 20 predicted proteins | sample 3171441 | NCBI WGS metagenome assembly SESB01 (sample SAMN06051867, study PRJNA518727) | freshwater metagenome | biome: subpolar coniferous forest; feature: holomictic lake; material: water; isolation source: holomictic Lake 227, 6 m depth | place: Canada: near Kenora, Ontario | collected... | reverse complement strand
CATTTGATGGAATTGATTTAGATTTTGAAGGCTTTGCGTTTGTTGATGGAAGTGCAACGTGGAGTAAGACTGCGCCAAGTTGGATTCAATTTATTAATGAATTAAGCACCGCACTTCATGCCAAGCAAAAACTGCTTTCTGTGACTTCACCGTATGCATACGACCCAACCGGAACGATAAAGGGATACACGGTTTATTCTTGGGCAGCGATCGCGGCATATATCGATCGTTTGAGAATCATGACCTATGACTATTCGGTTGCTAAGCCAGGACCAATCGGACCAATTTCCTGGGTAGATAAAACCGTGCAATATGCACTTTCAATAATGCCTGCTTCAAAAATTTTTATTGGCTTACCTGGTTACGGGCGAGATTGGATTACCTCAGTTACTGGAACCTGTCCGGAATCAGCGCCACCGGGTTTAACCGTTGGAGCAAAAGCGGCAACTTTTAAAATGAATTACGCAACAACAAAAGCCACCATTGACCAAGCGGTTCCTGTTTTTGATGCCATAACAAGTGAAATGACTTATTCCTATACCCAAAATTTCAATGGCTTAACGGCAAAAGGTGCGGCAACTGCTTGTACCGTAGGAAGAACGGTCTGGTATCAAAATGATCGCAGCTACACCGAACGTATGAATTTGGTTGCTAAATATCAACTCGGTGGTTCCGCGTTGTGGACTTTAGGAATGGAAGATCCAACGGCAACAACAGCAATGCGAAATGTAGCTTTGGCAATTGCACCAGATACCGTCCTTAATACTTTGACGATAGATAACGCCAGCAGTAAAAATATTTTTTATGGGGGAATATTCACACTTCGAGGCTTAGTAACACTGAAAGATTTAACTCCAATTGCGGGGATGCCAGTAACGGTGCAAATGAAGCGCGACAACGAAACTAATTGGACAACAATTGCACTTATTAATTCAGCTGGGGATGGAACGCTCAGCGTTCCAATAACAATTGCTGGAAACACAACATTTAGATTGAGTACTGATGGTACGTGGGATAAGGCTGAATCCTTAAGTTCTGAAGAAAAAGTGGTCCTTCTTTCACGAATAATTTTTGATCGCCCGAGCACGGTGAAACATGGCGCGCCATTAGTTATTAAAGGCACCTTACTTCCAATGGTTGCTGCGCAATCGGTTGCGATTCAAAAGTATGTAAGTGGAAAATGGTCAACAATTGCCGCTACAACTACTGGCACAAGTGGCGATTTTCTCGCTAGCATTATTGAAGGCAAGAAAGGTGTTGTGAAATTGCGTATTCAAATAACCACCAAGAGTGAACAAGTATTCTCACAACCATTCTCAGTGGTGGTGCGCTAGTGGTAAAAGTTGATGATAAAATTGAAGAAGCAATAAAAGAGATTTTTAATGGAGATAAACCGTGGATCACAATTGTTTGGGATGATCCAGTAAATTTAATGACATATGTGACCTACGTTCTAATGGAGCTATTTGGCTATACGCGCGAAAAGGCCCATGAGCTCATGATGAAAGTGCACACCGAAGGTAAAGCAGTGGTATCAACTGGAAGTCGCGAAGAGATGGAACATGATGTCGCGCGCTTACATGAGTATGGTCTTTGGGCAACACTTCAACGCGGAGATCAAGCACTATGACGATCAATGATTCGGATGAGCAACATGGCTTTCATCGCCATGGAGAAAATGCTTTCATCGCCGAATTCAGCGAATCAGAGCGTGAAGTTCTCATCAATTTAGTGGAACAGATTATTGAATTACTAGGTGAGCGTGCAGACAATCATGTTGATGATCCACTCGCAGCTATGGTTGGCATCACGTCACATGATTCACCACCTGATGATGAAGTCTTATTGCGTCTATTACCAAATGCTTATGCCGATCAAGTAGATGCGGCCGAGTTTCGTCGATATACCGAATCTACTTTACGTGCCAAGAAGTATGGGCATTCATTATCAATGCGCATAACTTTAAAGAGTGCAGTTGACGGGATTGTTGAAGTTGATCATGATGGGGCAAATGATTGGCTGGGTGCGATGAATGACATCAGACTGGCACTTGGAGTGAGATTAAAAGTTGAACAAAATAGCCATGAAGAGTTAGAACTCCTGGCGCCGGATGACCCAATGCGCGGTGTGTATGCCGTTTACAGTTGGTTAGGTTGGCTGCAAGAATCTTTAATTATTGTGCTTATGGATGAAGCCATTTAGTTTTCATATCGAGCTCACGGTAGGCTTGCACTGTGAGTAACGCACCCATTGGAATCTTTGATTCAGGAGTAGGTGGACTCACGGTTGCCAGAGCAATTTTGGATCAATTACCAAATGAATCAACTATTTATATCGGCGACACGGCGCGTGGACCTTATGGACCTCGCCCCTTAGCGCAAGTGCGCGAATTTGCTTTAGAAACTTTAGATTTTTTAGTAGACCAAGGTGTTAAAGCTTTAGTAATTGCATGTAACACGGCAAGTGCGGCCATGTTGCGCGATGCACGCGAACGTTATTCAATTCCCGTTATCGAAGTAATCCAACCGGCAGTCAGACGTGCAGTAGCGGCAACTAGAAGTGGGCACATTGGTGTAATTGGAACTAATGCCACGATCGATTCCAAAGCTTATTTAGATGCTTTTGCGGCGGCCCCGCAGTTAGAAATTACTTCAATAGCCTGTCCATTGTTTGTGGAATTTGTGGAAAGAGGCGAAACCTCTGGAAGTGAAATTACTAAAATTGCACGCCAGTATCTTGAGCCAATAATGAAAGCGAAAGTTGATACTTTGGTATTGGGGTGTACTCACTATCCATTATTAACTGGTGTAATTTCCTACGTAGTCGGTGAAGGCGTCACTCTTGTTTCAAGTGCTGAAGAAACTGCTAAAGATTTATATCGCACATTGGTCGAAAGCAATCTATTGCGAGCTAATCAATCATCGGCTCCAACTCATAAATTCTTAGCAACTGGCGATGCACAAGCTTTTGAAAGCTTAGCTCGACGTTTTCTAGGTCCAGAAGTAACACAAGTCGAACACCAAGATCTTTAAACCTAAAGAAAACGGGAGTACTACATGGCACGCAACGACGGACGACAAGTAAATGACCTGCGCGAAATTAAATTCACGCGCGGTTGGCTCGATCATGCCGAAGGTTCAGTGTTAGTTGAGTTTGGCAAAACACGCGTCCTCTGTGTGGCATCTTTTTCACCAGGTGTACCTCGCTGGTTAAAAGATTCAGGCAATGGTTGGGTGACTTCAGAGTATGCGATGTTGCCACGTGCAACACATACACGTTCTGATCGCGAGAGCGTTAAAGGCAAATTGGGTGGCCGTACTCAAGAGATTTCTCGTTTAGTTGGTCGTTCACTTCGTGCCATCGTTAATATGAAAGAGTTAGGTGAAAATACAATTGTTATTGACTGCGACGTTTTACAAGCCGATGGTGGCACACGCACTGCAGCTATAACCGGTGCATACGTGGCACTTGCCGATGCAATCGCGTGGGCAAAGGCACAAGGACACATTAAAGCAAGTGCTAACCCGCTCAGTGATTCAGTTGCCGCAGTCAGTGTTGGAATCATTGATGGCGTGCCAATGTTGGACCTATGTTATGAGGAAGATGTTCGCGCAGAAACTGATATGAATGTTGTTGTCGCAGGCGATGGACGTTTTATCGAAGTTCAAGGAACAGCAGAAGGACAACCCTTTGATCGCGCACTACTCAATCAACTTCTAGATTTAGCAGTAGATGGTTGTGCAACTTTGAGCGCTCTACAAAAAGAAGTTCTCTCGAAATAGTGCCCCACACACTTGTATTAGCAACGCGCAACCAAGGAAAAATTCTTGAGTTTCGTCGGATTCTTGATGCTATTGCTCCAGGGGAAATTTATTTAATTGGTGTTGATCAATTTCCTGATTTAGTTGATGTAGAAGAAACCGGCGCTACCTTTGAAGAGAATGCATTATTGAAAGCGCGCTATACCGCTGCCGCAACTGGCTTGCCTGCAATTTCAGATGATTCAGGTCTTTGTGTGGATGCACTCAATGGCGACCCCGGAATTTATTCTGCACGTTGGGCGGGTAGCCATGGAAATGATCAAGCAAATCTAGAAAAAGTACTGTTGCAGTTGGCAGATATTGCCGAAGAAAATCGCACAGCTCATTTCACTTGTGTTGCAGCACTGGCCCTGCCCGATGGTCGTCATCATGTTGAAGAAGGCATTTTTGAAGGTCGAATTTTGCATGCCCCAATCGGGGAACAAGGTTTTGGGTACGACCCCATATTTGCACCCCTTGGAATGAGCATTTCGAGCGCGCAAATGAGCGCTTCGGAAAAGGATGCCATCAGCCACCGCGGAAAATCACTACGAGCTATCGCACCTCATGTCATACAAATGCTGCGGAGCCTGGGGTAACCTTGTCCTATCGACGCGCGTTATTGGCGTGCGCACCGCTATCCAAGGAGTTCACGTGGCCGTAAAGAAGAAGAGTGCAGCAAAGAAGGTTGCTAAGAAAGCGCCAGCTAAAAAATCTGCTGCTAAAAAATCAGTTGCTAAAAAGAAGTCAACTGCAAAGCGTGTTGTAAAAAAGAGTGCAGCCAAGAAAGTTGCCAAGAAGGCACCTGCAAAGCGCACCGCAAAGAAAACTGCGAAAAAAGTGACGGCAAAGCGTGTAGTTAAGAAGAGTGCCGCCAAGAAAGTTGCCAAGAAGGCACCTGCAAAGCGCGCAGTTAAGAAGAGTGCAAAGAAATCTTCTGCTTCTAAAGTTTCAACTCCAGCAGTAGCGGTTACATCAGCCGTTGCGCCAAAGCCAGTTGCAGTTGCGCCTAAACCTGCTGCAGTTGCGCCAAAGCAAGGTGCATCAGGACGCGTTGTGTTTGCGGTTGTAGTTGGAATAGTTTTGTTAGGAATAATCGTTTGGTCAAAATCTTCTAACAATGCAAGTACTTCAACTCCAGCCCCAACTGCTTCTGCATCAGCAAGTGATTCAGCTTCTGCTAGTGCATCTGCTAGCGCCACAACTGCAGCAGTTGCAACGGTTGAAGCACCATCTAAATTTGTTGCACTTAAGAGCGCCGATGGCTTAACTCTTCGCTGGGTTGCGCCAATGGCAACTGATGGATTGACTGGAATTAACGTAGAGATCCGTGCAAATGGAACTGGAGATTGGACAACAATTGCCACAGTTTCACCAACACAAACTACTCAGGCAGTTACAAAGAACAGTGATACCGGTTGGACTCAATTCCGAGTCACATCAGTTTATTCTGATGGACAGACTGCTTCAGCTACTGTCTTTGGAATTCCAGGTGAATTCAAGTAATAAGAAATTAATAAAAAACCCTCGCCACTGTGCGGGGGTTTTTTATTTGAGCAAACTATTTGGTTATTAGCTGCGATGTAATAGCTTCAACATAAACTTGGACACCAGTAGGTACTAGGTGCACACCATCGGGAGCAAAGTACTCGGGGTGACCATGTGAAATAGCGGCCCAATCGATAAGGGTTGCTCCATACATTTGTGCATACTTTGCAATCAGCGCATTATTGTCTTCACGCCAACCGCGAGGAACTGCGGTATTCACAACAATAATTTGGGGCTGATTCTTAACCACTTCGAAAATGGCGGCAACTTCTGCCTCAGTTAATCGATTGTTATTTCCAAGATCGAATATAACTTGGGAGCCATCCACGTGGAGCTTATCTTGTTGCATCACCGTAAGAAGTTCCGCTGCTTGGCGCCCAACGCGTGCATTAATTAAAGCGATGTGACTCCGTTTTTCTAATTCATAATGAATACCCAGAATAACTGAATCTCCGGTTACCCATAAGCCACCCGGTTGCGCATTTGAAATCTCGGTATTTTGGACGGGCTGAGTTAACTGAGCTTTCATTGCAGCCACATCTCGATCACTCTTTGTAATTGCATGGGCGCTCAAGAGTGATGTTGCAACTGTAATTGAAATTATTGCCAGCGATACAAAAGATTTTTGTCGGCGTTGTACATTTTTTGTGCGGTATTTCATTCCTTTAAACCAATATTCAACCATCCCGCTTCGGACTGGAAGCTCAACTAAACGCAGTGAAATATCGGCTAAAGCAAAAACTATTAATATGCGAAGTAAATATAGGGCCCATGTGGATCCTTCAAGATCAACTTTAGGACGTGTGAGTTGAAAAACAACCCAGTGCCACAGATAGATTGAATACGAGCGTTCGCCAATCCATACCGCAATTTTGCTACTAAGGATTGGCGCAAACCGTGAAGCCGGGTGGACGACGCTAGTGATAATTGCACATCCAAAAATTCCAGCTAAAGGGAAAGCCAGCTTATATAAAGTTGGATCAGTTTCATTGACAAAGAGAAAAGTTGCGAGAATTCCTACGAAACCAAAAACACCAATTCCATCAATGAAATCTTGCGCACGTTTATTGACTTGTTCTTTGAGGTTTTGTGGTACCCAGCTGACTGCAAGCGCTGCGCCTAAAAACAGACCGATGCTGTGAGTATCAGTACCAAAATAGACATGGCTTACTTGTGAAGCACTAGCTGCATCAACTTGGAAAGAAACGATCAGTAAGGTGATACCTGAAATTGCCGCAATTAATAGTGCAGCTCCAGGAATTCGCTTCTTACCGAATTGGCGTAAAACCAGCAGCAAAATAAGTGGCCATATTAAATAAAACTGGGCTTCGACTCCCAGCGACCATGTGTGCTGCAGCAGTGGTGGTCGGGCAATTGAATCAAAATAATCAGTGTGCCTAAACACTAACCACCAGTTCATCAACCCAAAGATCGAGAAGGGGCTATCGCTTACGAATCGACGAACGGTTTCTGGTGCCCATATACATATATATAGCGTCGTGACGATGATCATGAAGATCAAAGGGGGAAATAATCGACGAATTCTCGCTTTATAAAAGGCACGTAAATCTAACCCACCGCTGCGCTGAATCGAATCTAAAAGCAATCGTGTGATGACATAGCCCGAGATCACGAAAAAGAGATCTACGCCGAGAAATCCACCGGGTATCCACGTAAAACCAAGGTGATACAGCATCACCGCAATTACAGCTACAGCCCGTAAACCATCGATGGCAGGGATATAACGGATACCGCGGGGAGTAGACATAAGAAATTACTTACGCGGTGCAGATTTCTTTGCTGCTGCTTTCTTAGTAGTTTTCTTCACTGGCTTTTTCGCACTCTTTTTAGGTGCTGAAATCGCCGGCTTTGTGCGCTCACTTGAAACGCGAATTGGGCCAGCGTTAATAATTGTGTCATCAGAATTCAAATTCCCTAAGACATTTTTTTGAAGATCAGACAAACGAGTAAATGCAGATTCAAGTCGTGAACGTGATTGATGAATTGCGGATTCAGCGGCATCGAGTGATTGTGTTTGAATCTTATAAAGTCGTTCAGCTTCACCCATCACACTAGCTAGCCATTGGCGATAGTTAGTAACTTCAGCCGTTGCCTCAATAACAATTCGCTCACCTTCGCGACGAGCTGCAGTAGTGAGTGCATTGCCTTCGCGTTTCTTACTTTCAATAACAGATTCTGCTTCAGCCTCGGCCTGTGCAATTTTCTCTTCAGCTTCAGATTCTGCCGCTTGAATATATTTGCGACCACGTGTTTCGGCGCCACTTAAAATAGTGCGAGCTTTTGCGTCGGCGGCATCGATTTCTTCTTTTGTGATTCGATTTGTCTCAGCAACTAATCGTGAAGCAATAGCTTGGGCCTTACTTTCACGGGCTTGCGCCGATTTAATCATCGACATTGCAGTCTCGGTTGCCAGAATTTCAAACTCTTCTTTAGTTAATCCCGTTATGTCTCGACGAGATTTAAGGTCGGCAAGTTGTGCTTCGAGTTCACGGATGCGATCGACCGAAGATGGTGCTTCCGGTTCGTCGCCTTTGAATCCAACCCAGTTAAGGAAGGAGTTCTTTTCAGCCATCGTCATACCTCGCAACTCGATTTAAAGAGAGCCTAAGGTTAGAGCAAGGCCTTACTTACTGTAAATCGCCACTGAAATCGCTACGTACTGCGAGATCCAGGCGGCCAGCACAAAGATATGGAAGAGCTCGTGGAAGCCGAAGTACTTAGCGGTGCGGCCAGGGCGCTTGAGTGCATAGAAAATCGCCCCAACTGAGTAGAACAATCCGCCGATGATTATTGGGAGTAACACCCATAAACCACCCGCGCGATAAAGGTCAGGGGTATAAACAATGGCAACCCAGCCAAGCAATAAATAATTAGCAACATACAACCAGCGCGGGGCATTGAGCCAGAAAACTCTTAAGCCAACACCGATTGCTGCGCCTACCCACACAATTGCTAACAAAATATTTCTACTTCGGTTATCTAATAGCGCAACAGCAAAGGGAGTATAGGACCCGGCAATTAATAAATTAATATTTGCATGATCCCAACGGCGCCAGATTTTTTTCTTTTCGGGTGACCAAGGGACTCGGTGATAAACCGCAGAGACACTAAAGAGCATGATCGCGGTGACTGAATAAATTGCGACCGCGAATTTGAGCGATTCTTTGCTAAGAATAAATAAGACAAGGGAAGCGATGATGACCGCGGGAGTTGCACCGAGGTGGAACCAGCCGCGTAACTTAGGCGGCACCACAGGTTGCTGCGTCATGCGTTGAGAGTACTAGTGATTAACTGTTTTCCATATCGACAAAAGCTCGGCCCGCTGATAAGAATCTCCTATGACATTTAGATCTCCTATATTCGAAATCAGCCATACATACATCGACGATGAAGCCGCCCTGAGTCCAATGGCTTGCACCTATTTGGGCAATGGATTAAATCAAGACAAACTTGATGATTTTTCAATTGCTGGTGCCAAGAAATCCGCTGACCTGACCCGGGTGACTTTGGCAAAGCTATTAGCAATGAAACCGATAGATGAGATTGATCGAATTGCACAGACCGTTATGCAAGAGCGTCTCGAGTCTTCACTTGCGTTGCATGACAGCCAAGAATCCTTTGTTCTATGGAATGTTTTGACCTCACCACCGTCAAATGTGCGTTCAATTTTTGAATTAATGCCAAAGAGTTCTGACCAGGATTTCGACAATATTGCTAAGCGCCTGGCCGCCGTTGATGGTGCATTTAAGTCTTGGACAGGTGCAATCATGGAGATTGCTAAGAATGGGAAAACTACTGCGCAGCGACAAGTACGCGGTGTTATTGCGCAATTAGAAAACTATGCAAATGGTGGCTTTAGTGCGATGTGTACAAATTTTGATGCTGCGGGCAAATACCCTGCGATGCATGCCAATGCAAAGTTAGCCGAGAAAGCTGCCGCTGAAACTGCCGCTTTCTTAAAAAATGAATATTTACCAATAGCAAATCCCAATGATGCCGTCGGTGCAGAGCGTTATGCAGTATGGGCACGTTATTTCACTGGAGCAAAATTAGATCTTCGTGCGACTTATGAATGGGGTATGGGCGAACTCAAAGCAATCAATGAACGCATGTGGGAGATTGCTGAACAGATCAAACCTGGCGCAAAAACTCTGCGTGAAGTTGCCGATCACCTTGACCACGACCCTAAATATGTAATTAAGGGCAAAGATAATGTTGTTAAGTTCTTGCAAGATTTTACTGATGCAGCTATTAAGCGCATGGATGGCGAATATTTCGAAATCGATGATCGCATCAAGATTTGTGAAGCCCGACTTGCTCCCGAAGGAAGTGCGTCAGCGCCATATTACAACCCACCTTCAGAGGATCTATCTCGTCCAGGAACAACCTGGATTCCGATGTTGGGTAAAGATGAAGCCAGCAGTTGGCACTTAGTTTCTACGTGGTATCACGAAGCAGTTCCAGGCCATCACTTGCAATGCGCGACAGTTGCGGTTGAAAAAGAACGTTTGTCACGTTTTCAAATAAATGGTGCATGGATTAGTGGTTACGGCGAAGGCTGGGCACTTTATGCCGAGCGCTTCATGAATGAACTTGGCGCTTTTGATGAACCCGGAATTGAAATGGGTTATTTATCAGCGCAAGCTTTGCGTGCAGCACGCATCGTCGTAGATATTGGAATGCACCTGGGCTATACCGACTTTGATGGAAATGTTTGGAATGCTGAGTCATCACGCAAGTTACTCAATGAGCAAGCTCTACTTGATGAAGATCATTCACGCAGCGAAACCGATCGCTACTTAGGATGGCCAGGACAAGCCATTTCTTACAAGGTGGGTGAGCGCGTTTGGATGAAGGCACGCGAAGATGCAAAGGCACGCTTAGGTGCAGCTTTCACTCTCAAGAAGTTCCACACATATGCACTGAAGATTGGTCCAATGGGTCTTGATCCATTTGCAATTGAACTTGCAAATTGGAAAGGCAACTAACTTATTTTCTAAAAGAAAGATCAGCCTTTTTCATTTCAGCAACTAAAATTCTGATGGCGTTTGCTCCCATGCCATCGAGTTCTTTGAGGGCTGCGAGTGAGGTTTTTCTTAAATCGCTTAAGTGAAACAAGCCATCATCAATGAGCGCACGGCGGGCAGGTGCATCTAAACCGATCTCCCGCCATGGGCCATCAAGTTCGGCATATTTATTTAACTCAGTATCGCTATTGGTAATGATTGATTTATTTGCGGCTTTTTCGGCACGGCGTTCGGCTGCGGCTTTTTTTGCTTGAGATGCCAACATCTTTGTTTTAGCTGCAGATTGTTTGGCCATGTACTTATTTTAACTTTTTAATTAATAGTTGTGTGCGGGAGGCGGGACTTGAACCCGCACGTCCGAAGACACAGGTTCCTAAGACCTGCGTGTCTGCCATTTCACCACTCCCGCAAACCCATACCAAAGCCTTGTCGGCTTCCATATGGATAGGGGACAAGATTAGAGGTAAGTTAGCGATGTACCAAAACGGGCCGAAGCCCACTACGAATGAAGGGCACGGCACCATGTCATTAACACCAACTCCTGCAGATAAGTTCACTTTCGGTCTCTGGACCGTGGGTTGGCAAGCGCGTGACCCATTCGGCGATGCAACACGTGGAGCTTTAGATCCTGTTCGCACAGTCAATGAGTTAGCTGCACGCGGTGCATATGGTGTGACTTTCCATGATGATGATTTGATTCCTTTTGGAAGCGATGAAGGCGCTCGCCGCGGTCATATAGATCGTTTTAAAAAAGCTCTCGCTGAAACTGGAATGAAAGTTCCGATGGCAACTACAAATCTTTTTACGCACCCAGTTTTCAAAGATGGTGCATTTACTTCAAATGATAAAGATATTCGCCGTTATTCGATTCGCAAAGTGATGCAGAATATAGAACTAGCTGTTGAACTTGGTGCAAAGACTTATGTGTGCTGGGGCGGACGAGAAGGTGCTGAATCCGATGGCGCGAAGGATGCCTACGTTGCCCTCGATCGTTTCCGGGAAGCTTTTAACGTATTAGGTGAGTTTGTTACAGATAATGGTTATGACATTAAGTTCGCAATTGAGCCAAAACCAAATGAACCACGTGGTGATATTTTCTTGCCAACAATTGGTCATGCTCTTGCTTTCATTAATTCACTTGATCGCCCCGAACTTGTTGGCGTGAATCCAGAAGTTGGTCATGAGCAGATGGCTGGGCTCAACTTTGTTCATGGAATCGCTCAAGCCCTGTGGCACAAGAAGCTTTATCACATCGACTTGAACGGACAACATGGGCCAAAGTTTGATCAAGATTTGGTTTTTGGTCATGGCGATTTGAAATCTGCCTTCTTCTTAGTTGATTTGTTAGAGCGCTATAAGTACGACGGACCAAAGCACTTTGATTACAAGCCCGCCCGTACTGAAGATGACAAGGGTGTGTGGGAATCGGCAACATCAAATATGCGCACTTATCTAGCTCTCAAAGAACGCGCAGCTGCTTTCCGCGCCGATCCACGCGTTATTGAAGCGATGAAAGCTTCAAATATTCCGGGTCTTGGGCAATCAACATTGAATGCTGGTGAGACTTGGCGAGATCTAGCCAAAGATTCCTTTGACGTTGAAGCTGCAGGTACACGTGGGTATGGCTATGAACTAGTTGATCAACTAGCTCTGGAACATTTGATGGGCGTTAAGTAAAACTAAGTCTGGGACTTAGTTCGACATTGCTCCTCGGCGAGAAATCGCATCAACGCTGGCTGAAACTAGCAAGACCGCACCAGTTACTAAGTACTGAATTCCAGCACCGTAACCAAGCAGACCCATGCCGTTATCAATAACCGCAACTACTAGACCACCCAAAATCGCATCACGCAATTTTCCTTTTCCACCGAACAAAGAAACGCCACCAATCACAGCCGCACCCACGGCATAAAGAAGTGTTGAACTTCCACCGGTTGATGGTGAAATTGAGTTCATACGTGAAGCAAAAAGCATTCCGGCGATTCCAGCTAGTGAAGAACAGATAACAAATGCCGATGTACGTACGCGCTTGACGTTAATACCAGCACGACGTGCAGCTTCGGCGTTGCCGCCAACTGCATACAAATGACGACCAAAAGTTGTGCTACTTAATACAAAAGTACCAGTAATAAGAATGAGCAAAATAATTGGTACAACAATCGGCATTCCCTTAGTACTAATAACGCCTTTAGTTCCACGTTCGATATTCAGAGCCCATACTGCGCCTCCAGTTATTACAAGGAGTGCAACGGTTTTAATGAGCCAGAGTTTGAAGAGTTCGGCAGTTAAGCCCGCACGACGCCGAGTGTTAATACGATTAAGACCCATGAGTACATATGCTGCGCCAAGAATGCCCCAGAGCAACCAACCTTCGGTAGGCGTTAAATTACTATTTTCAACGGCCAAAATTACTGTGTTGCTAATCTGAATTGTTCCGCCTTCACCGGCAAGGAGTAACAAAATTCCTTGAAAAGCCAGGAATGCAGAAAGAGTAACCACGAATGATGGAATTCCAACTCTGGAAACTAAAGTTCCCATCAGTAAACCCAGAATTGCGCCGACGGCAATACTGACCGGCAGTGCAATAAACCATGCGACTCCGTGATTAGAGACCAGAAGAACCAGAACCGCGCCACACACACCAGAGGCGTAACCGGCTGAAAGATCGATTTCGCCTAACAACAGTACGAAAACAAGACCCATGGCGATAACAATTACTGGCGCCGACTGAGTTAATAAATTTGCAAAGTTACGAGCAGTAAAGAAGAACTCGCTCATGAGCGTGAATATTGTGCCAAGAGCGACTAGACCCAGAACTGCCGGAAGTGAACCGATGTCACCGGCCTTTACTTTGCTCCAATAATTTGATGCAGCAGTTGCCAGTGAATCCTTTTCTACTTGTACGTCGTTACTCACTTGGCACCTCCAGACTTACCTGTAGTTATTAATTCAATAACCTGGTTTGTCGTGACGTCCTTCTTTTTTACTTGTCCGGCCATAGAACCTAAGTAAAGTGCGGCAATATTGTCTGCGACCTGAAAAATATCAATGAGGTTGTGGCTAATTAAAATTACAGCCAAACCATTATCGGCAAGACGGCGTACAAGGTTGAGAACTTGTTCGGTCTGGGCAACACCTAGCGCTGCAGTTGGTTCATCCAGAATAACTACTTTGCTATTCCAAAGAACTGCGCGCGCAATAGCTACGGTCTGACGCTGTCCGCCTGAAAGCGATGCAACACTTTGGCGGATGGATTTAACTGTACGGACACTCAAGCCATCGAGAGTTTTACGGGCGAGTGATTCCATATTTGATTCATTGAGAACAATACCTTTTTTAACTTCGCGACCTAAAAACATATTATGAACGATGTCTAAGTTATCGCAGAGCGCTAAATCCTGATACACGATTTCAATTCCGAGGGCAGTGGCATCGCGTGGGCCAGTTACTGCAACTTTCTTACCTTCAAAAAGGAATTCGCCTTCTTCGGCTTGATAAATTCCGGCGATACATTTGATGAGAGTACTTTTACCCGCTCCGTTGTCGCCAACAAGGGCGGTGACTTGTCCGGCATATGCATCGAAATCTACATTCTTTAATACATGCACTGGGCCGAAAGATTTGTTAATTCCACGAAGTGAAAGAATTGGTTGGCTCATCGTTTCCTCTATTTCTGCTTAGTTAAAGCAATTCCGGCCCGAGTTTTCACTCGGACCGGAATCACTTCTTAACTGATTTCGGATCTAACGAATTAGATACCGTTCTTCTTACATACGGCTTCTGTTGCAATCTTGCAAACAGCTGCGCGTGTTTGGAAACCATCAGCAATAACAACCTTGACGTTAGCCTTTGTGATTCCAACTGGTACTAGAAGTACTGAAGGAACATCACGCATACCGTCATTTGTCTTGCCCTTAGCAAGTGTTGCAGCGTCTGTGCCCTTGATAAGTGCAACAGCTAGATCAGCTGCGCCTTGAGCTTCTTGCTTAACTGCCTTGTAGACAGTGTTTGAAAGATCTCCAGTAAGGATTGCTGCAAGTCCGTCTGCTGTTGCATCTTGACCAGAAACACATACCTTGCCATTGAGCTTGCTCTTCTTAAGAACTGCTACTGCAGCTAATCCAAGACCTTCGTTAGCTGATACAACTGCATCAAGCTTTCCGCCTGCCTTTGTTAGCATCTGCTCAAAAATAACTCCACCCTTTGCGTTATCCCAGTCTGGAACAGACTGATCATCAACAAGTGTGTAAGCCTTTGATGTAATTGATGGGCGTAGAACTGAGTCATAACCCTGCTTGAACAATGTTGCGTTGTTATCTGTTGGTGAACCGTTCAAGTAAACGATTGATGCCTTCTTCTTACCAGCAGCATTAAGACATGCTTGAATGCCCTGACCTTGAAGCTTGCCAACTGCAACGTTGTCGAATGATACGTAGTATGAAGCTGAACCCTTAAGTGTTAGACGATCGTAATCGATTGTCTTAACGCCAGCTTTTGCAGCCTTTGCTTGAATCGCAGCTGTTGATGGTGAATCAAGACCAGCCATGATCAAAACCTTTACGCCCTTTGCGAGCATTTGATCTGCGATTGTTGCAAACTTTGCCTTATCGCCATTTGCATTTTGAATGTCAACTGTTACGCCAGCCTTCTTGAAAGCTGCTGTAAGGAATGGACGGTCTGCAGTTTCCCAGCGAGCTGAAGAAGCTGCATCTGGAAGAATTACGCCAACTTGTGTACCAGCAGCAACTGCTGATGAAGTTGACATGAAGCCTGTTAGTGCAAGTGCACCAGCTGCAATTACAGCTGCGACCGCATTACGACGCTTTGTCATCTATTAACGACCTTTCGGGGGTTGTAACCACCATGAGTGAAACCTGTATTCACTCACTTTATTTGGTGGATAGGTGGGTTAAAAGTAACGGGTTAGGCCCAAAAGGTCACTATGGAATATGCGTGGAAGTACCGTGGGGAGTTAACGATTTGATAACGGCGGCAATGGCCTAGCGATAGCCTTACTCAGTGTCCACACAGGTAGAGCAACTTGAGAGCGCGATTAAGGCTGCCATCGAGCGGGCACATGCGGCTGGCTCACTATCTGGACACATTCCGGCCACGATTAAATTAGAGCGACCAAAAGATCGTAACCATGGCGATTACGCGACTTCCATTGCTTTGCAATTAGCAAAGCCAGCGAACATGAATCCGCGCGAAGTTGCTCAAATAATCTGTGATCAATTAACGGGCACCGATGGAATTTCTGCCGTTGAAATTGCGGGTCCGGGATTTATTAACATCACTTTGAATAGGGCTAATCAAGCTGAATTAGTTACATCAATTGTGAAGGCAGCCCACGATTATGGAAAAGGAAGCGCGCTCGCAGGTGTGCGAATTAATTTAGAGTTTATAAGTGCGAACCCAACCGGCCCTTTGCATTTAGGTCATACACGTTGGGCAGCAGTTGGTGATTCACTCGGAAGAGTTTTGAGTGCTGCTGGTGCAGAAGTTACGCGCGAGTTTTATATCAACGATCGCGGAAATCAGATGGATCTATTTGGTGCTTCAGTTGAAGCTGCCGCACTTGGTAATCCAATTCCTGAGGACGGTTATCAAGGTGGATACATTTCAGAATTAGCACAGCAAGTTGTTGCAAGTAATCCATCCATCAAGACATTACCTGAAGGTCAACGTCATCCAGCATTTCGTGAAGCAGCGTATGCCGTTCAATTAAAAGATCAACAGCGCGTACTCGATTCTTTTGGCACACACTTTGATGTGTGGTTTTCAGAGCGTTCATTGCACGACCAAGGCGCAGTTGAGCATGGTTTAGAGAAGTTACGCACTCAGGGCCATGTCTTTGAAGAAGAAGGTGCAATCTGGTTGCGCACAACAGATTTTGGTGATGACAAAGATCGCGTATTAACTAAATCTGATGGCTCACTTACTTATTTCTCTTCAGATACGGCGTATTACATTAATAAGCGCGAACGCGGCTTTGATATTTGTATCTATATGTTAGGTGCAGATCACCATGGTTATGTGGGCCGCTTAAAAGCAATTGCAGCGTGTGCCGGCGATGATCCTGAGTACAACATCCATGTTCTTATCGGCCAATTAGTAAAGATCATGGAGGGCGGCGAGGAAGTTAAATTATCTAAGCGCGCCGGCACCATTATTACTTTGGAAGAGTTAGTAGAAAAAGTAGGCGTTGATGCTGCGCGCTATACCTTGATTCGCTATCCCGTTGATACCCCCATGGTCATGGATATTGATATTTTAAAGCGTAATACAAATGAAAATCCCGTGTATTACGTTCAGTACGCCCATGCACGCATTGCGGCAGTTTTACGTAATGCAGGTGAACTCAATATTTCGGTGAACATAAAAGATTTTGATTCTTCACAACTGATGCACGATCGCGAAAATGAATTACTGGGAGCGTTGGCAGAATTTCCTCGCGTTGTACAAAGTGCTGCCGAACTTCGCCAACCCCACCGAGTTGCACGCTACTTGGAAGAGTTAGCTGGCACGTATCACGGTTTCTACGCCGATTGCCGCGTACTTCCAATGGGAGAAGAAAATCCATCGCCATTGCACACCGCTCGTCTATTACTCTGTGCATCTACAAAACAAGTTATTAAGAATGGTTTAGATTTATTAGGCGTCAGTGCACCGGAGAGGATGTAGCTATGTGGTCCTCTCATGTAAAAATTGGAACTGAACTTTCTATCGCTTCAATCCCGGCGTCGCAACTTGCTAAGGAATTTGGTACTCCGGCATTCATAATGGATGAAGGCGATTTTCGTACACGCGCAACGGCGTGGAACAGCGCGTTACACGCGGCTTTTGGTGAGCAAGCGGGAAATGTTTATTACGCGGCTAAAGCTTTTATTTGTGTTGAAGTTGCTCGCTGGATTAAAGATCTTGGAATTGGGATTGATGTATGCACTGGTGGCGAATTAGCCGTTGCACTTAAAGGTGGAATTGATCCAAAGAAAATGGAGTTCCACGGTAATAACAAGTCAGTCGCAGAAATTGAACGGGCGGTATCGGCTGGTGTCGGCACAATTGTTATTGATTCGCTATGGGAAATTGAACGCGTCGCTACTGCTGCAGCTGCGCATGGCGTAGTCCAAAAAGTATTACTTCGCTTAACTCCTGGTATTGAAGCGCACACGCATGAATCAATTGCAACTGCCCATGAAGACGTGAAGTTTGGTTTTTCAATTGCAAGTGGTTCAGCGTGGAATGCAGTGCAAGGTGTTCGCCGATATCAATCCCTAGAACTTCGGGGCTTCCATGCCCACATCGGTTCACAAATTTTAGAGACTGAATCTTTTCAAATGAGTGCCGAGCGATTGATTGCACTTCTTGCACGATATCGGGATGAGTTTGCAATTGAACTTCCCGAACTTGATTTAGGTGGGGGTTATGGAATTGCCTACCTACCTGGAGAAACCGGGTTAGCACCAGACACAACTTTAAAAGCTTTAGCCGCCGTTGTAACTGCCCAATGCGCTGCCCACAAATTAGCGCTTCCAAAAATTTCTATCGAACCAGGTCGTTCAATAGTTGGACCAACGATGTTTACTTTGTATGAAGTAGGGACTACTAAAGATGTCACATTAGATAATGGTGCAAATCGCCGATACATTTCCGTTGATGGTGGAATGAGCGATAACTTGCGAACTTCTTTATATGGAGCGGAATACACCGCCATCCTGGCTAATCGCACGAGTTCTGCGCCAAAGATTTCATCACGAGTCGTTGGGAAGCACTGCGAAACTGGCGATATTGTGATTCGAGAAATCGATTTAGAAAGTGATATCGCACCTGGTGATTTATTAGCTACCCCAGCAACAGGTGCATATGGTCGAAGCATGGCAACCAATTACAATCACGTGCCTCGGCCACCAGTAATTGCAGTAAAAGATGGAAAAGCCCGCGTAATTCTTCGCCGTGAGACTGAAGCAGATCTGTTGGGCTTAGATATTTAACGCCGTTACAGGCATCTGTGAAAGAATAGGCGCATGGACGCAGAGTTAAAAACAATCTCAATTGGCATGCTCGGCTGCGGTGTTGTTGGCAGCCAAGTTGCTCGCCTGCTGCAATCTGACGAGCAGGAACTCTCTGAGCGCTCAGGTGCGCTCTTAGTTCTAAAAAAAATTGGCGTTCGAAGCACATCGGCACGCGAAGGTATAAATCCTTCGATGATCACTACTGATTTAAATTCAATTGTCAGCGATCCCGAAATCAATATTGTGATTGAAGTAATGGGTGGAATTGAACCCGCACGTACTTTAATTTTAGAAGCGATCAAAAATAAGAAATCTGTTATTACTGCCAATAAGGCACTTCTTGCAACTCATGGTCATGAATTATTTAATGCAGCGGATGCGGCAAAAGTAGATTTGTATTACGAAGCAGCAGTTGCAGGTGCGATTCCAATTATTCGCTCAATGCGCGAATCCCTTGCTGGCGATCAAATTACTCGTGTAATGGGAATTGTGAATGGAACAACTAACTATATTCTGACAAAAATGGCCGAAGAAGGCCGAGATTTCAATGATGTATTAAAAGAGGCACAAGCACTTGGTTACGCTGAAGCCGATCCGACTGCCGATATTGAAGGCCATGATGCTGCAGCTAAAGCTGCACTATTAGCCAGTTTAGCTTTTCATAGCACGGTCACAATTGATGAGGTCTACTGCGAAGGTATTTCGGCAATAACTATTGACGATGTGAACGCGGCTAAAGCCATGGGTTCAGTAATTAAATTGTTGGCGATTGCAGAACTCACCCTTAAAGATGAAATCTCAGTTCGAGTGCACCCAGTTATGCTCCCTAATTCACATCCATTGGCATCAGTGCGCAATGCTTTTAATGCCGTTTATGTTGAATCTGAAGCTGCTGGTCAGCTGATGTTTTATGGTCGTGGCGCAGGTGGCGCACCTACCGCTTCAGCAATTTTGGGTGACTTAGTTGCCGTTACACGCCATCGTGCATATTCAACGGTGGGATATGGCGAATCAGATTATGCAGATTTAGATATTGCTCCCGTCAGTGATGTGAAATCACAGTTCTTTGTTCGCTTACACGTGGCCGATAAATCAGGTGTTTTAGCATCTATTGCACAGGTATTTGCTAGTGAAGGCATCTCAATTCAAACTGTTCGCCAAGCCGGCCTTGGAAAAGATGCTGAGCTCATTGTGGTTACTCACAGCGCAAGCGAGGCATCACTTACAGCTTGTGTTAAGAAACTAACTGACATGGATATTGTCAGCAAAGTGGAATCAGTTATCCGCGTTGAGGGAGTAGTCGCCTAATGGGAATCTTTGGAAATAAGAAAAGCGGAGCTCACCAGTGGCGTGGAGTTATTGAGGAATATCGCCACCGTTTACCGGTTAATGCAAACACTCCAATAGTGTCATTGCGCGAAGGTGGAACTCCACTTATTTATGCGTGCAATCTTTCAGAGTTACTTGGCAATAATGTCTGGATTAAATACGAAGGCTTAAACCCAACGGGTTCATTTAAAGATCGCGGAATGACGATGGCGATTTCCAAAGCGGCCGAAGCTGGGGCCAAAGCTGTTATCTGTGCATCTACCGGAAATACATCAGCTTCAGCGGCAGCATATGCAGTCAAAGCCGGAATGACTCCAGCAGTTTTAATTCCTAAGGGAAAAATTGCAATGGGCAAGTTAGCTCAAGCCGTAATTCACGACTCAACAATTTTGCAAGTGAATGGAAACTTTGATGATTGCTTAACTTTGGCACGTGAACTTTCTGAAAATTATCCAGTTGCACTTGTTAACTCAGTTAATCCGTATCGCATTGAAGGACAAAAGACTGCCAGCTTTGAAGTTGTAGATATGTTAGGTAATGCCCCAGATATTCACGCACTTCCTGTAGGAAATGCTGGAAACATCACGGCTTATTGGAAGGGCTACAACGAGTATTACAAGGATGGCATGTCAGCACGCTTGCCACAGATGTATGGTTTTCAAGCAGCTGGTGCGGCGCCAATTGTTAAAGGCAAAATCGTTAAGAATCCAGACACCATTGCAACGGCAATTCGTATTGGAAATCCAGCATCATGGCAGCAAGCCGTTGAAGCCCGTGATCTTTCAGGTGGCGTAATTGATTCAGTGACAGACAAAGAGATTCTCTCGGCATACCGTTTGATTGCTGCCAAAGAAGGAATATTCGTTGAGCCGTCGTCGGCTGCAGGTTTAGCTGGACTTATTAAGTATAAAAAAGCTGGAAAATTACCTCAAGACAAGACAATCGTTATTACGGTTACTGGGCACGGCTTGAAAGATATTCCTTACGCCCTTGAAACTGCGAAAAAGCCCGTTGTTGTTCCAGTAAATGTTAAAGCTGCGGCTAAAGCGCTGGGTCTTTCCTAAGAGTTACCTATGAAGCCAACTTTTAAAGCCCAACCTATGCAGGTTCAAGTTCCTGCCACTAGTGCCAATTTAGGTCCAGGTTTTGATTGCCTTGGTTTAGCACTAACAATGTTTGATCGCTACATCGCACAAGTCCAAGATGAACCTGGCGTTGATATCGATGTCACTGGCGAAGGTTCAGAAGATGTTGCCCGTAATGAAAAGAACTTAGTAATTAAAGCGATGTATAAAGGTTTCGAATTTTTAGGTGGCAAACCACGTGGAATTGCACTTCGTCAACTCAATGTCATACCTCACGGTCGCGGTCTTGGATCATCGGCAAGTGCAATTGTTGGTGGCCTATCGCTAGCCCGCGGATTAGTTCTTGGCGGCAATGAACGTATGTCACTTGAAGATATGTTGGTCATCGCAAATGAGATGGAAGGTCATCCAGATAATGTGGCCGCAGCAATTTTTGGAAATGCAAATATCGCTTGGCAAGATCCACAGCGCGGCCATGTGGTTGCACAATCTGTAAATATTGAAGTTGATGCTCGTATCGGCGTTTTAGCATTTATCCCTAACACTGCGGTAGCAACTTCGAAAGCAAGAAAAATGTTGCCAGAGAGTATTCCTTTTGCCGATGCCGTTCGAAACTCCACAAATGTGGCGTTATTAGTGCATGCACTTCAGCATCGCCCAGATCTGCTTCATACCGCCACAGCTGATTTCTTACATCAGTCATATCGCCAAGATGCGATGTCACAATCTTTTGCTTTGCTTACAAAACTTCGTAATGCCGGAGTTGCGGCCTTTATTTCTGGCGCTGGCCCAACGGTTTTAGCTCTACACACTGGCGGTTCAACCGAGGCTGAAGAATTACGAAGAGCCGCCGGTGAAAAATTTGTTGTAACCGAACTGGGCATTGCCCGTGCCGGTGCCAACGTAATTTCTGCGTAAATTTGCCGTTTTTGCACATTTGCGCCCTCGGATGCTAACCTTCTCGTATCTGAACGGCCCATCTCTAGCGGCTAGCAACACATCAGGTGAAAATCAAAAAACATCCACGGTTCAACGGGATATATCTAAAACCAGTTGACCTATATAGAAAAGAAATACATGACAACAGAAATTGAACCTGTACGTTCGAACAGTCCTGAGCTTTCTGCAATGACTCTGCCTAAGTTAAAGACAGTTGCAACACAACTAGGTGTCGATGGTGCAGCAAAGATGAAAAAAGATGCACTCGTAGAAGCGATCGCTGATTTACAGGCGAAGAACCGCGAAGCTGCCAAAGCTGAACGCGAAGCCCGCCGCGAGGCACGTAACAAGAGCAAGAAAGAATCTAAGCCTTCTAATAATTCTCAGAGCAACGATGATGGCGATGATGATGGCGAAGAGTCATCACCACAGAGCAACACCGAACGCGGAAACCGCAGTGAGCGCTTTGATCGAAACGATCGTCATGCTCGTGGTCGTGATCGCAACCGTGATCGCAACCGTGATCGCGGACCACGCGAAGAGCGCGAACCAGTTATTGGCGAAGACGATGTTCTAGTACCAGTGGGCGGCTTACTCGATATTCTCGAGAGCTATGCATTTATTCGCACTGCTGGATACTTGCCAGGACCAAACGATGTTTATGTTTCATTGCAGCAAGTCCGTAAAAACGGTTTGCGTAAGGGCGATGTTGTAACGGGCCAAGTTCGCCAACCTCGCGAAGGTGAAACTAAGCAGAAGTTCAACGCTTTGATCACTCTTGAAACCGTTAACGGAATGACTCCCGAAGAAGCACGTAATCGTGTTGAGTTCGGAAAGCTAACTCCGCTGTATCCGCAAGAACGTTTGCGCCTTGAGACAGAACCAAATGTTCTTACAACTCGCGTGATCGACTTGATCGCACCAATTGGTAAAGGCCAGCGCGGACTTATTGTTTCGCCTCCAAAGGCTGGTAAGACAATGGTTCTGCAATCAATCGCTAACGCAATCACAA
>SESB01000770.1_pt1 | contig 22817 bp, 23 predicted proteins | sample 3171441 | NCBI WGS metagenome assembly SESB01 (sample SAMN06051867, study PRJNA518727) | freshwater metagenome | biome: subpolar coniferous forest; feature: holomictic lake; material: water; isolation source: holomictic Lake 227, 6 m depth | place: Canada: near Kenora, Ontario | collected... | reverse complement strand
TTGCGGAGGACCTCCGATAAAAAGAAACGGTTAAATATGGCACGTCTTGTCGGTGTCGATCTGCCGCGTGAAAAGCGCGTTGAGATCGCACTTACCTATATTTTCGGTATTGGTTTAACCCGCGCGCATGCAACTCTTGCTGCGACCGGTGTTAATCCAGATACCCGAGTCAAAGATCTTCAAGAGCCAGAATTGGCAAAGCTTCGTGAATACATCGAAGCCAATTACAAAATCGAGGGTGACCTTCGCCGTGAGATCGCTGGCGACATCCGTCGTAAAGTCGAAATTCAAAGCTACCAAGGTATTCGCCACCGCAAAGGCCTACCAGTTCGTGGACAACGTACGCACACAAATGCGCGTACTCGTAAGGGTCCACGTAAGGCAATTGCTGGCAAGAAGAAGGAGACTAAGTAATGGCCGCTCCTAAGTCGAAGACTGCCGCAAAGGGCAAAGTCAAGCTTCGCAAGAAGGAAAAGAAGAACGTTGCTTTTGGTCAAGCTCACATTAAGAGCACCTTCAACAACACCATCATTTCTATCACCGACCCTACGGGTGCGGTTATCTCTTGGTCATCAGCCGGTCAGGTTGGATTCAAGGGCTCACGTAAATCAACACCGTTTGCTGCGCAGATGGCTGCTGAAGCTGCCGCTCGCCGCGCACAAGAGCATGGCCTCAAGAAGGTTGATGTTTTTGTTAAGGGACCAGGATCTGGTCGCGAAACTGCTATTCGTTCATTACAGGCTGCCGGCCTAGAAGTTGGAGCCATCTCTGATGTAACTCCAGCCCCTCACAACGGCTGCCGTCCACCAAAACCACGTCGAGTTTAAGGAAGGAAGAGAAGATATGGCTCGTTATACCGGAGCAGATTGCAAGCGCTGCCGTCGCGAAAAAGTAAAGCTCTTTCTTAAGGGCTCGAAGTGCGATGGTCCAAAATGTCCTATCGAATCACGTCCATACCCACCAGGGGAGCACGGTCGTGGTCGTTCCAAGGAATCCGAGTACCTACTTCAGATGCGCGAAAAGCAAAAGTGCGCACGTATGTACGGTGTACTCGAGAAGCAATTCCGTGGTTACTACGAAGAGGCAAACCGTCTTCAAGGTAAGACCGGTGAGAACCTCCTCGTTATTCTCGAGACCCGTCTCGATAACGTGGTTTTCCGCGCAGGCTTTGCAAAGAGCCGTGACATGGCACGCCAGTTGGTTCGCCACGGTCACTTCCTCGTCAATGGCAAGAAGGTCAACATTCCTTCTTATCGCGTGACTCCAATGGACATCATCGATGTCGTTCCAGGGTCACTCGATAACACCCCATTCATTATTGCTAGCGCCGAACTTGGTGAGAAGGCAGTTCCTGCCTGGCTAGAAGTTGTTGGTTCCAAGCTTCGTATCTTGGTTCACGCAGTTCCTACTCGCACCATTATCGACACCCAAGTACAAGAGCAACTCATCGTTGAGCTTTACTCACGTTAATCCTTAAAGATTAAAAGCAGTACCAGTAGAAAAGCCGGTAAAACGGCCTAAAGAATTTAAAACCGCCAAGCGGAGATCAAATAGTGGATCTCTCGAGACCTACGGAGGAACTAAGTGCTTATTGCACAACGCCCCACCCTCAACGAGGAAGTTGTATCTGAGTACCGCTCACGGTTCATCATTGAGCCGCTAGAGCCTGGCTTTGGTTACACCCTTGGCAATTCGCTCCGTCGTACGCTTTTGTCCTCGATTCCTGGTGCAGCTGTTACCAGCATTCGAGTCAACGGCGCACTTCACGAATTCGCCACGCTAGAAGGCGTTAAGGAAGACATCACCGAGATCGTCTTGAATATCAAGAACCTCGTGCTCTCATCCGACAACGACGAACCATCTTTGCTCTACATCCGTGCCGGCAGCGAAGGCGTCGTCACTGGCGCAGATATCGCATGTCCAGCAGGCGTTGAAGTTCACAACCCTGAGCTTCATATCGCCACTTTGAATTCATCGGCAAAGTTTGAAGTTGAACTCACTGTCGAGCGCGGCCGCGGTTACGTAACAGCGGTCCAGAACAAGCAAGCCGGTGGAGAAATTGGACGTATTCCAGTTGATTCCATCTACTCACCTGTTCTTCGCGTTACCTACAAAGTCGAAGCCACTCGCGTTGAACAACGCACCGACTTCGATCGTTTGATCGTCGATGTTGAAACCAAGCAATCAATGAAGCCTTCAGATGCCATGGCATCTGCTGGTAAGACTTTGGTAGAGCTCTTCGGTTTGGCACGCGAACTCAATGTCGATGCTGAAGGCATCGAAATGGGACCATCCGTACAGGATGCTGCTCTCGCTGCCGATCTTGCTCTTCCTATCGAAGATCTCGATCTGACAGTTCGCTCCTATAACTGCCTCAAGCGTGAAGGTATTCACACTGTTGGCGAACTCGTAGGACGTTCCGAAGCAGATCTATTGGATATCCGAAACTTTGGTTCTAAGTCAATCGATGAAGTGAAGGCAAAACTTCACTCCATGGCCCTTCAACTGAAGGACAGCCCAATCGGTTTTGACCCAACCAAGCATGCTAATTACGGCACCAGCGTTGACGACGAAGTCGTCGAGTCAGAATAGGTCTAGGAGAACACTCAAATGCCAACACCAAGTAAAGGTCCACGCCTCGGAAGTGGTCCCGCACACGAAAGATTGTTGCTGGGCACCCTAGCCGAACAACTCTTCGAACACGGCAAAATCACGACCACTGAGACCAAGGCCAAGCGTCTACGTCCAGTAGCCGAGAAGCTCATCACTGCTGCTAAAGCAGGCGACCTCGCTGCTCGTCGTCGCGTTATGCAGACCATTCAGAACAAGAGCGTGGTTCACACACTCTTCACTGAAATTGGTCCGCGCTTTGCCAGCCGCGACGGTGGATACACCCGTATCACCAAGATCGGTCCTCGCCATGGAGATAACGCTCCAATGGCTGTCATCGAACTGCTCAGTGAAGGAACACCTGCCAAGAAGGCAACTGTTGCTGCTGCTGAAAAAGTTACGAAGAAGGCTGCTGCTAAGAAGGCTTAAGCGCCGCTTATAGTTCAAAAATTCTCATGACCGAACCCACTCTCAATCCCGAGAGTGGGTTTCGTCGTTTGCGGGTTGATCTTGCATACGACGGAACTAATTACGCCGGCTGGGCGAAGCAACCAGATCAGCGAACAGTCCAAGAGGAAATCGAAAGTGCGATTTCACGGGTGGTACGCAATAAGTCCGAGACTATTGTCGCCGGACGCACCGATGCCGGAGTCCACGCTACTCATCAAATAATCCATGTTGATGTTCCCGAAGTGGATCTTGAAATAGAAAATTTCGCCTATCGATTGAATCGAATTTTGGATCAAGATATTCGGATCAATCAAGTAATTGAGGCTCCCCAGAATTTTCATGCTCGCTTCTCGGCCATTAAGCGCCATTACATTTACAAAATCTTGGATGGCGGCCGACAGTTGCCACCTCTCCATCGCTTCGATGTTGCGCCGTGGTTTCGCGATCTAGATGTCGAGGCGCTTAATTTGGCTAGCGCTCAGATGCTAGGACAGCGCGATTTTGCTGCGTTTTGTAAATTTCGTGAAGGCAGCACCACTATTCGTGATCTTCAAGAATTTCATTGGAGCCGTGATGAAGATGGATATCTTCGCGCAAAGCTCAGCGCTGACGCGTTTTGTTATTCCATGGTACGCAACCTTGTCGGCGCTGCCGTATGCGTTGGTGAAGGACGCTTTCCGCAAGAGTGGATGGAGGAGATGCTCGCCAACAAGACCAGGATTTCTGAAAGCTATGTATTCCCATCAAAAGGTTTGACTCTCACTCAAGTGGACTACCCGCCCGATGATCAATTGCTCGATCGCATTGCGATGACTTTGGGTCGCAGGGATTCGGACGAATAAATGGGTCACATTGATGTTAGCGATGTCGAATACTGGTTGCCTGATGGTCGGATTCTGCTCAGCGATATTAACTTTCGAGTTGGAGATGGTGCCAAAGTAGCCATTGTCGGTGCTAATGGCTCAGGCAAAACAACTCTCATCCGAATGATCTGTGGCGATTTAGAGCCTCACGGTGGAAAAGTATCAATTTCTGGCGGGTTAGGAATTATGCGCCAATTCATTGGCCAAGTTCGAGACGAGAGCACCGTTAGGGATTTATTAGTCTCAGTCTCACCTCCGAAAATTCGCGTGGCTGCCGAAAAGCTCATTTCTGCCGAGAAGTTAATGAACGATCGGAATTCAGAGAAAGACCAGATGGCCTATGCCCAAGCTATTTCTGATTGGGGCGATGCTGGGGGATACGAAGCTGAAGTCATGTGGGATGTCTGCTGCACCTCTGCCTTAGGAAAAACTTTTGATGACGTATCGCATCGACTCGTCACCACTTTGTCCGGCGGCGAACAGAAGAAAGTTGTCCTCGAGGCTTTATTGCGTGGCGAGGATGAAGTCCTTGTGTTGGATGAACCAGATAACTATCTGGATGTTCCTTCCAAGCGTTGGCTAGAAGAACAACTTGTGGCAACCAAGAAGACAGTTTTCTTTGTCAGCCACGATCGTGAATTGCTCAATCGTGTTGCCGAGAAGATCGTCACCGTCGAACTCGGCGCCAATGGAAATACCGCTTGGGTCCATGGCGGAAAGTTTGCGACCTGGCATGATGAACGCAAAGCTAGACAAGAGCGCATCGCTGAACTTCTGTTGCGGTGGGAAGAAGAACACGAGCGTTTGGTAAACCTAGTGAAGAAATTACAGGTCCAAGCATCGATCAGCCCAGATATGGCTTCCCGCTACCGCGCAATGCAGACCAGGTTGCGCAGATTTGAAGAAGTCGGGCCGCCAGAGGCGCCGCCGATTGAACAGAATGTTCAGGTGGGACTCAAGGGTGGTCGTACCGGCGTTCGAGTCGTAACGTGTGAGGCGCTTTCACTGACCGGGCTTACCGAGAATTTCGATCTAGAACTTTTTTATGGCGATCGGGTGGCTATCTTGGGCAAGAACGGGACCGGAAAATCCCATTTCCTCCGTCTGCTCGCTGGAGATGCCACGGTCGCACATACCGGCGCCTACAAATTAGGAGCCCGGGTAACAGCTGGCTTCTTTGCTCAGACCCATTCCCATCCGGAATTCATCGGTAAAACCTTGATCGAGCTCCTCTGGAGCCACCATTCCCTTCAACTGGGGCCGGCCAAGAGCGTTCTGCGACGCTATGAACTCAACCAGCAAGGCGATCAGCGCTTTGAGTCCTTATCGGGTGGCCAGCAGGCTCGATTCCAAATTCTTCTGCTGGAACTAGAAGGGGCCACGATGCTCCTTCTGGATGAGCCCACCGACAACCTAGATCTAGCCTCTGCCGAAGCCCTAGAACAGGGGTTATCGGGCTTTGCCGGAACGGTGCTCTCGGTGACCCATGATCGTTGGTTTACTCGTGGATTTGATCGTTATCTGATCTTTCCCGCCAACGGCCAGGTCTATGAGTCTCCTGAACCGGTTTGGGACTATTAGCTACCTCTGGGATCAGGGGAGAGCCTGCCCGCTTTTTTGACCCATGTGTGTTATTACGGGTAACCTTGCCCTTCTGCTAAGCGCTCACTAAGGCGTTTTTTAGCTGGTAGGCCCAAGACAGAACCGAATTATGAAGTTAGTTAATCGTTATTAACTAGGAATGAGAGATCTCGTGCGCACTTTTTCACCAAAAGCCGGTGACGTGAGTCGTAAATGGCATGTCATCGACGCCGAAGGAGTTGTACTCGGTCGTCTTGCTACCCATGCAGCTGTTCTATTGCGCGGAAAGCACAAGCCAACCTTTGCTCCCCATATCGACATGGGCGACTTCGTTGTCATCATCAACGCTGAGAAGGTTGTTCTTACTGGTCAAAAAGCCGGTCAGAAGTTTGCTCACCACCACTCAGGTTTCCCAGGCGGTATGACTTCTATCGTTTACTCCGATCTTCTTAACCAAGATCCAACTCGAATTGTTGAGAAGGCAATCCTCGGAATGCTTCCTAAGAACAAGCTCGGTCGCGTTGTCGGAACCAAGTTGAAGGTCTATGCCGGCCCAACACATCCACACGCAGCCCAGAACCCAACACCTTTTGTATTCAACCAAGTTTCTCAAATCGTAACGAAGTAAATAGGAGCATAGATGTCTGACTTTGATACCACCGTCGATCTCGATGAGAACGAGGTTCCTACTTCGTACAGCACCAGCACACCTGCTGCTGCAACTAACCGTCCAGCAATCACCGCACCTGGTGGTGGCACTGGTCGACGTAAGGAAGCCGTAGCTCGTGTTCGCTTGATCCCAGGTTCAGGACAATGGACCGTCAACGGAAAGCCACTCGCTGTTTACTTCCCAAATAAAGTTCATCAACAACTCGTCTCCGAACCTTTCCGCACCGTCGGTGCTGAAGGTGCTTATGATGTTATTGCTCGCATCAACGGTGGTGGAACTTCCGGTCAAGCTGGTGCGCTTCGCCTTGGTGTTGCACGTGCCTTGAACGAAATTGATACCGATGCTAACCGTCCTGCTTTGAAGAAGGCCGGATTCCTTAGTCGCGATGCTCGCGTTATCGAGCGAAAGAAGTACGGCCTGAAGAAGGCTCGTAAGCGCTCGCAATACAGCAAGCGTTAATTCTTCTTATTTCTATCTCAAGGTCACGGTAGCTAACGATGGCTCTCTTTGGCACCGATGGTGTTCGAGGGCTTGCTAATCGTGATCTCACTGCCGAACTCGCTCTTGATTTAGCAGTTGCTGCTGCCCATATTTTGGGCGAAGCTGGCGCATTCAGTGGTCACCGAGCAAAGGCAATTGTCGGCCAAGACTCACGCGCATCCGGAGATTTTCTAGAAGCTGCAGTTATTGCTGGGCTCGCTAGCGCTGGAGTTGATGTCTATCGCGTTGGCGTTCTGCCCACACCTGCTATTGCTCATCTCGTTGCAGAAACCGGTGCAGACCTTGGCGTCATGATTAGCGCCTCCCATAACCCCATGCCCGACAATGGAATAAAGTTTTTCTCCAAAGGCGGCGGCAAACTGGATGACGCGCTCGAAGCGGCCATCGAGGCCAGACTTAAAGAGCCATGGGAGCGTCCAACGGGCGAATATGTTGGCAGAGTCGTTCTAGATGAAAGCGCATCCGAACGTTATCTCTTCCATCTGCTCTCCTCATTATCAATTTCGCTTCAAGGACTTAAAGTTGTTGTCGATTGCGCCAATGGCGCTTCATCAGAGGTTGCACCTGAGGCATATTTGCGCGCTGGCGCCGAAGTAATTGCTATCTCTAACACCCCAACGGGTTGGAATATCAATGACAACTGTGGTTCGACCCACCTTGAAAACTTAATTGCCAAAGTAAAAGAAGTTGGCGCAGATATCGGAATTGCTCACGATGGTGATGCCGATCGTTGTTTAGCAATTGATGCCCAGGGCAATGTCATTGATGGCGATTTCATTATGGCGATCTTGGCTGCGCATTGGCAGGTACCAACCGTCGTCGGTACAGTCATGAGCAATCTAGGTTTTATCAAGGCAATGCAAAGCAATGGCATTAATGTCGAGACAACATCTGTGGGAGATCGCTACGTTCTAGAAAAGATGTTGGCAGATGATCATCACTTGGGTGGCGAGCAATCTGGACACATCATCATGCGCAAGTTCGCAAATACCGGTGACGGAATACTTACTGCGCTGCAACTGATGCAAGCCATGGTTGCATCCAAGCAATCACTTGCTGATCTTTCTCAAGTAATGCGTCGCTATCCGCAAGTATTAATCAACGTTAAGAATGTCAACAAGTCTGCCTTGGAAACCTCCGAGACTATCAAGAGCCACATTGTTTCCATGGAAGCAGAACTCGCCGAAACCGGTCGGATATTGGTCCGAGCATCTGGGACCGAAAGTCTGGTTCGGGTCATGGTCGAGGCCGAAAGTGAAGCCCAAGCCGAACAAATCGCTCATAAATTGGCCGAAATAGTAAGATCAGAACTCGAGATAACTCAATAGTCCCCACCAGTTTTAACTAGAGGAGCCCTAATTTATGTGCGGCATCGTTGGATACACCGGCAAGAATTCCGCACTCGCTCCAGTTTTAGAGGGGTTACGTCGTCTTGAATATCGTGGTTATGACTCTGCAGGCATCGCGCTAACCGTTGCGGTTGGCGAAAAACTTTGGGTTGAAAAACGTGCAGGCAAATTAGGAAATCTAGAAGAAACTCTTGAGGGCGGCACTCCTGATTCACATAGCGGTATCGGACACACTAGATGGGCAACTCATGGCGGCCCCACAGATACCAACGCCCATCCGCATCTGGATAACGATGGAAAGTTGGCGTTAATCCACAATGGAATTATTGAGAATTATGTCGAGCTTCGCGCCGAACTTGAACGACGCGGCCACGTATTTAAATCTGAAACCGATACTGAATCAGTAGTTCATTTGCTTTCCGATGCTCGTAAAGCCCATAACGGAGATTTAGCCGCTGCTATGCGAGAAGTTTGTGCCGAACTTCGGGGCTCGTTCACTCTCTTGGCTATTCACGCTGATCAACCAGACCGAATTGTCGGAGCCCGCCGTAATTCACCTCTAGTAGTCGGAGTCGGCGATGGCGAAAATTTTCTAGCTTCAGATGTCGCGGCTTTTATCGCCCACACCAAGCGCGCCCTCGAGCTTGGCCAAGATGAAGTTGTCGATATCAGTCCAGCCGAAATTATCATCACGGATTTACATGGAAATGTTCTGCCCCATCATGAATATGAAATCTCGTGGGATGCTAGCGCTGCCGAACGCGGCGGTTATGCCCACTTCATGCTGAAGGAAATCTACGAACAACCAAAGGCGATTCTTGACACTTTGATTGGGCGGCTCCACGGACTGGGTGCAGAAATCAGCCAAAATATCGATTTCGGCAAGATCGACAAGGTAGTCATCATCGCCTGCGGCACCGCTTTCCATGCCGGTCTAGTTGGCAAGTATGCAATCGAGCAATGGGGTGGCATTTCGGTAGAAGTGGAATACGCATCCGAATATCGCTATCGCGAACCGCGCGTTGATAGCCACACGCTGGTTATTCCCATCTCTCAATCGGGTGAAACGATGGATACCTTGATGGCAATGCGTTATGCCAAAGAGCATGGAGCCCAGGTATTTTCAGTCTGTAACACCAACGGTTCGACCATCCCGCGCGAATCCGATGCCGTTCTCTACACCCATGCTGGACCTGAAATCGCAGTTGCTTCAACTAAAGCGTTTGCTACCCAACTCATTGCCATGTACCTCATTGGGCTCCATCTAGGGCAGATCCGCGGGACTATTACCTCCGAATTTATCGCTGAGATGGCGGAACATTTAGAAGAGCTACCGGCCAAAGTTGAGCAAGTTCTTGAAACCGTAGAGCCACTTCGCGAATTAACCCGCCAATTTAAAGATGCCAGTTCCATGTTGTTCTTGGGAAGGCACGTTGGCTATCCAACTGCCCTCGAAGGTGCTTTGAAATTAAAAGAGCTGGCATATATGCACGCTGAAGGATTTCCCGGTGGCGAGCTCAAGCACGGCCCCATTGCATTAATTGATCAAGGCACTCCTGTAGTTGCCATGATCCCCGCTGAAGGTTCTTTACTTGCAGAGAAGATGGCCAGTAATGTGCAGGAAGTGAAGGCTCGTGGCGCAGTGGTTATCGCAATAAGTGATTGGCATGTGCCTGCGGCCAGCCACATGGTGCGTATACCGAGCACGCATCCTTTCCTTCAGCCCGTCTTATCCGTTGTTCCCTTGCAAGTAATTGCATACGAAATGGCAATTGCTCGGGGTAACGATGTTGACCAGCCGAGAAACTTAGCTAAATCCGTAACAGTGGAATGACATGTCTGAATTAGCAGTAACCCAGCGAAAAAGTGAGATGCGCAGCGCATTGCGCTGGTCGGCTCTCTTCTTTCTGGGTTTTCTCGTTGTTACGCAACAAGTATTGAGCCGCGGTTATCTATATCGGCTCGACCACACAATCAAAGGGCTTCGCCATCACACCTTCAAGGGAATGTCGAGCCATGCTCTTTTAGCCATCGATGACCTGGGTTTGCGATGGTTTACCGCGACAGTTTTATTGGTTGCAGCCGCCTTTATCGGCTGGCGCTTTCGTTCTTTCCGTCCCTTTAACCTCTCGCTCCTGTCTCTAGTATTTCTCAATGGCGTTGTAGGTGTTTGTAAATTGGTCATTGGGCGAACCAAGCCACGATTGCATATCGACCAATTGCACAGTGGTGGACTTTCCTTTCCCAGTGGGCATGCATCAAACGCGCTCTTGTCGTGGGGATTGTTGGCTTACCTCATTTATCGCTACACCCAACGTGAACCTTTTCACGGTATTCGTTTGATGTGGTTAGCCCTACTTATCACTTTTTCAGTTTGCATCGTTTCGCTTATTCGTGACACTCATTGGTTCTCAGATCTATTAGGGGGAGCATTCTTGGGTGCCTCTCTCTTAGTGCTCATCATTGCCATCGATAGATCAATTCCTTCGAAGAAACAACCGTCGTAATGGCAGCGATCATCGGCATCGGAATCGACGTCGTCGATATTCAGAGATTTCAAGAGTCGTTGGATCGAACCGTTGCGTTGCGCAATCGTCTCTTCACCTCAAATGAGTCTCACTTAAAGATTTCTTCGCTGGCAGCACGCTTTGCGGCAAAAGAAGCCTTGGCCAAAGCGCTCAATGCCAAGACCGCCACATTTAATTGGCAAGAAGTTGAAATTATCAATGAATCTAGCGGGAAACCTCTTTTTGTATTTAGCGGCGCTCTTGGCGAACGTCTCAAAGAAAATATTGTTCATCTATCGCTTTCACACGATGCCGGTATCGCATCAGCCATGGTGATTGTCGAGACCAAATAATGATGCGCGCGCAAGCCGAAGTAGATTTAGGTGCGATATCCCATAACGTTCGCACCATCGCCGCCCGCACTTCTGCAAAAGTGTTGGCGGTAGTTAAAGCCGATGCCTATGGCCACGGATTAGTTCCGGTAGCTAAAGCCGCCATTGATGGTGGTGCAAGTTACCTAGGAGTTGCCCTTCTCGAAGAGGCACTTTTATTGCGTGCAGCCAATATTTCGACTCCGATTATTGCCTGGCTTACTCCACCGGGAAGTGACTTTAAGGAAGCGTTATTACAGGGGATAGACCTGTCTGTGCCATCCCGAGAGATCTTTCAAGAAATTCTTGCTACCGCACAAGTTGCTTCAATCAAACCACGGATCCATATTGAAGTAGATACTGGAATGAGCCGTGGTGGATTTCTTAAAGATTGGAACTCTTTCCTTTCTGAATTACAAGAGCATCAAAATGAATTTGAACTAGTTGGATTCTGGTCGCACTTTGCTCGGGCCGATGAGCCTGGTGAAGTGGCTAATGTCAGAGCGCTTGCAGATTTTGAAATCAAACTGGCGCAGTTGCAAGATTTTGGGCTGAACCCTTCTTTTATTCACTTTGCAAATTCAGCAGCTACTCTTACAAATTTAGATGCGCAAAAAGATATTGTTCGACTCGGTATCGCTATGTATGGGCTATCTCCCGATATTTCAACACTCGGTGACGTCTCTCAATGGGGATTACAACCTGCGATGACTCTGAAAGCCACGTTGCATTTAGTAAAGGATGTACCAGCAGGGAGTGCAATTGGTTATGGCGGAACGGCTGTTTTAGATCACGATACAAAATTAGGTGTAGTGGCAATGGGATACGCAGATGGAATCTCGCGAAGGACTGATTCAGGCGCTGCCGTGACGGTAAACGGTGAACGCGCCTACATCGTTGGTCGTGTTTCAATGGATCAATTCGTAGTTGACTTGGGAATCTCTTCTGGCGCAAAAGCGGGGGATATGGTCACCATATTTGGACACGGTGGAAGTTCGGTAGATGAATGGGCGCAGGCAGCTGGAACGATTAATTACGAGATCGTTACGCGAATAGGCTCACGGGTGCCTAGGATTTACCTGCATTAGTGTGATTAAGTAACCACGTGGAAAAGGTGGGTATGGAATCGAACTCCACCCTGCTCTCTATCCAGAATCTTTCCGTAAATTTCGGTGGCCTTAAGGCGCTCTCGGGAGTCTCACTGGATCTTCATCCTGGCGAAGTAGTTGGGCTCATTGGCCCCAATGGTGCCGGCAAGACCACTCTATTCAACGCAGTTTCAGGCTTAGTCGATGTCGAGTCTGGATCACTTCGGGTACACGATCTGGATCTTCCTTGGCCCAAACCTCATGACCTAGTAGAACTCGGTATTTCTCGCACTCTTCAGGGCGTTGGGCTTTTTCCTGACCTCACTGTTTTGGAAAATGTGATGTTAGGCGCCACCAAATTTGTTGAAAGTGGTTTTATTCGCGCCAGCTTGGGCTTCGATGCCCGAGATGAAGCCAGACTTCGCACGCGCGCGATGAACGCGCTCGAAAGAGTTTATGCAGCAGGTATTGCTCATCGCGCCGTTGAATCATTGCCCTATCCCACGACTAAACGTGTTGCCATTGCCCGAGCGCTGGTTAGCGAGCCGAAAATTCTCCTCCTAGACGAACCCGCTGGCGGTTTAGGGGCTCAAGATATCGATTGGATGAATGGCCTCATTCGCAACCTCAGCGAGAATTGTGCAATCTTGTTAGTCGAACACCACATGGATGTAGTGATGTCAGTTTGTCATCGACTTTACGTACTTAATTTCGGCGAAGTTATCGCTCATGGTGCGGTTCAAGAAGTTCGCCAAAACCCCGCGGTCGTTGCCGCATATCTTGGCTCAGGAGCGGTTTCATCATGAGCGGACTAGTGATTTCACAACTGAACATCAGCCACGGTGCTATTCGCGCAGTAAACGATCTCTCCTTTACGGTACTGCCAGGCCAACTTGCAGCAGTTATCGGTTCTAACGGAGCCGGCAAAACCACACTTCTTCGCACTCTATCTGGATTAAAAAGTGCGCATTCTGGAAGCGTCGAATGGAATGGCGAGTCAATTCTGCGCAAGAAGCCCGAAGATTTAGTTCGTTCTGGAATTGTGCATGTCTCCGACGGGAAATCTGTAATTCCAGAATTAACTGTTAGAGAGAATTTGGCTCTTGGTGGGATTTGGCGGAAGGATAAAAAGGATGTTGCTTTAGCAACGGCTGAGGCGATTGACTTATTTCCGCGACTGGGAGAGCGCCTGCAACAGAGCGCGGACACGTTATCCGGTGGCGAACGGCAAATGCTGGCAATCGGCCGAGCGCTTATTGCGCGTCCTAAGTTGTTGCTGCTCGATGAGCCATCGTTAGGACTTGCCCCGCTAGTTATCGATCAAATTTTCCAAGCAATTAAATCATTGCGCGATCGGCATAATTTGACGGTCGTACTTGTCGAGCAGAATGCAATGGGCGCACTTCGCATTGCAGATATCGGAATCATTATTAATTTAGGCAAGTTGGTCGCATCGGGGCCAGCTCGCGAACTCATTGATAACCCGTCACTTCGAGCTGCTTACTTGGGGTATTAATGGGGCGCCTACTCAACACGATTCTGATTGGAGTCAGCGGAGGCTCCATCTATAGCCTCATGGCCCTTGCTCTGGTGCTGGTTTGGCGTTCGACCCGAGTAGTTAACTTTGCACAAGCGGGCCAAGCAATTCTCTCGACCTATATTGGTTATGTAGTCATAACCCATACCAATAATTATTGGATCGCATTTCCTGTGGCCCTTCTTGCTGGCGCGCTTGCTGGTGCCCTCATCGATATCTTGATGGTGCGCACTTTGATGAAGCGAGCACATTCAGGACCCGTTGCCGGAATTGCACCCGTGATTGCCACTTTAGGTTTACTCGGATTAATCCGAGCAGTAGTTGGCATGATTTGGGGCGGAGATCTTCGGCAGTTCAAACTTCCTGTCTCTAATCATGGATTCACTTTCGGGCATAACACAATTCCATTTGCTCCCATAAATCTCCTCATCGTCATGACCACCGTCGTTGTCATGTTAATTTTTTCTCTGATTTTTCAACGAACGAATCTGGGACTTTCGCTACGCGCCTCCGCTTATCAACCAGAGATAGCACGTCTTGCCGGAATTCGAGTAGATCTCACGCGCACAATCGGCTGGGCTTTTGCCGGAGCAGCGGGCGCTGTCGCCGGAATGCTAGTAACTCCGACTAATTATCTTTCGCCGAATTCTCTCGACCTCTTATTGGTTTCTGGCTTCGTTGCGGCTGTCATTGGTGGATTAGAAAGTTTGGTAGGAGCTGCGGTAGGCGGTTTGATTCTTGGAATTAGTTTGGCGTTAGTGCTTGAGTACATCAGCAGCTCACTGGCTTTTCCCGTTGCATTTGTTGTTCTGATAGCAGTCCTGCTCTTCAAGCCCTCAGGTTTGATTGGCGCGAAACGGACTCGTCATGCGTAATCTCTTTGGACATTCGAGTCGACGCCTCAAGGCCGCCATTGCTTTCCCTGTGATTGGTGTTGTGCTTTTTATCATCAGCAATCGCGTGGATGAATTACGGGTTTATCAAGGTGCCAACGTCGCTGTCTATGTCGTTGCCATCATCTCCATCATTTTGTTGACTGGTTACTCTGGCCAGATCTCGCTGGGTCATGGTGCGCTCATGGCCGTTGGTGCTTATGCCGCCGTACTCAGCCAGGTGTACTGGCACCTTCCAATCATTCTGACTTTCGTGGTTGCTGTTTTAGCCGCCGCAGGTTTCGGCGCGATTTTGGGCACGGCCGCAGGTCGCTTAACCGGTCCCTATTTGGCCGGTACTACTTTGGCGCTGGCGGTTGGGCTGCCTTCCCTGGCCAACCAATTTGGCTTCTTGGGCGGGGAGCAAGGGCTGAACTATGACGTGGGGTTGCCACCTACGTGGCTGGGCGCGGATTTCACCCAGTACAAATGGTTTTTCTGGATTAGTGCCCTGGCAGCCCTCATGGTCACCTGGCTCAGCTTTAATCTCTTGGGCAGCCATTACGGGCGAAATTGGCGGGCTTTGCGCAGCAATCCGACGGCAGCGGCACTGATGGGAATTCACGTTGGCCGGTCAAAAGTCTTGGCCTTTACGGTCAGCTCCGGATTAGCAGGTTTGTCCGGGGCGCTTTTGGCCATGACCATCAGCTTGGTGACCCCCAGCGCCTTTCCCACCAGCCTTTCTTTCTCAATTGTTACCGGGGCAGTACTTGCGGGAGTGACCCTACTCACAGGTAGCATTGTCGGCGCAGTGGTTTTGGTTGCAATCCCAGAGATCACCGGAGCGCTGGCTACGCACCTAGGTGGATCTGAGAAAGTAACTTCAAACCTTCCAGGCTTATTGACCAGTGTGCTCTTGATCGTGGCAGTCCTGCTCTTTCCCAATGGACCGCAAGCGATCATGAAGAGAACTCGTAAGAGTTCGCATTAACTTCTCATTTGCCTAGTAATTGCATCGCTCTTACCCTCGATGGAAGGAAATATATGTTTGGACAACGACGTTCAAAGCGCAACATCTTCGCTTTGGCGACGCTTGCTGCAGGAGCTCTGGCGGTAACCGCCCTCCCAGCCCAAGCGTTCAATGTGCACACCACAGATGGTGTCACTCCGACAACAATCAAGCTCGGAATCACAATCCCATTAACTGGAAGCGCAGCTCCTGGTTATAGCAAGATTCCTGCAGCGATGATCGCTTACTTCAATTACGTCAATGACAATGGCGGAGTAAATGGTCGAAAGATTCAACTTGTCGTAAAAGACGATGCATATCTGCCTACATTGGCAGTGGCAAAAACCAATGAATTAATTTTGAAAGATAAAGTTTTCGCAGTTATTGGCGCATTGGGTACTGCTAACCACATCGCAGTTTCCAAGTCGGTCAACTTGGGCCGTCGCGGAGTTCCGGATCTCTTCCTTAATACCGGCTTCAGCGGATTTGCCGATGCAAAGAAGTACCCAACAACATTCTCGCTCTTTCCTTCTTATGTTATGGAAGCAAAGATCATGGGCCAGTACTTGAAAGATAAATTCCCAGGTAAGAAACTTGGGTTGATTTATCAAGCTGATGATTTCGGTACCGATGCTCTCGCTGGCTTTAAGCAAGCAGGCACCAACTTTGCAGTTAAAGTTTCCTACGCATCTGGTTCTCAAAGCGCGCAGACCGCAGCTGGTTGGGTAAGCAAACTCAAGGCAGCTGGCGCTGAAGTTGTAGTTATGTTTGGTGTAACTACCGCTTCTGGGGCCGCGCTCGCGACTTCTGCTGCGTTGGGCTACAAAGCCCAATGGATCCTTGGCTCAGTGGGTGGCGATGCCACGACTCTTAAGGCTGTTGGCGTACCTGCCGTGGTCTTGACCGGAGCCATCGGCGCTTCCTTCCTTCCTGCTCCTACTGACACTTCCGATCCTTACGTTGCTTTCTTCCAAGGCATCAACACGAAGTACAACGGTGGAGCTGTCTTTGACAACAACGTATTGGTTGCCATGAACACTGCAATGATGACAGTTCAAGCCCTCCGCGCAGCTGGCGCCAACCCAACTCAAAAAGGTTTGGTCGCAGCGCTCGAGAGCAAAGGATCCACCTTTGCTAGTGCTGGATTGGCGCCATTGAACTACGCAAAGGGTGTTCATGTCGGCTACAACGGCTATTGGTTCGGAAGCTACAACTCTTCCGGTGAACTTAAGCCAATCGGTGGCGATTATTCGGTTTACACCACAGATTCAGGCGCTGGCGCAATTGCGAAATCAACATACGTGCGCCCAGCACTTCCTGCTAACGGATTGCCTACAAACTAATGAGGACCTCAATCATGCAACAGACGAAAAGTAAGAAGATTGCTCTATTAGCTGCAGGTGCCTTAGTTTCGTTGGCAATCTCAGCAATGCCTACGGCCGCTCGCGCCGCAGATCCTGCTTGTGCCACCGCAGGAGGCGTCACTAGTTGCCAAGGTGCAACCAGCGACGGTGCTGCTTATGTGATGCAAGTACCTGCCAATTTCAATGGCGTCTTAATGCTGTATTCCCATGGTTATCGCTATCCGGTCGACATTCCTGCCGGTATTCCGGTCGTCGGCGGATACAAAGTTGTCAAAATTGCTCAACAAGGACCTGATGCAGTTGTCATCGGTACTTTGCTCAAGCAAGGCTACGGAGTTGCCGGTTCGGCATTCCCAATCCAAGGTTGGAACGCAGATGCTGGTGTCAAGAGCAATGTTGAACTCATTGGTCTCTTCCGCAAGCAATTCCCTGCGACCACCAAAGTAGCTGCTTGGGGTTCATCCCTAGGTGGATTCATTACTCAAGCACTTGCTGAAAAGCATCCAGAACTCGTTGATGCAGCAGCACCTATGTGCCCTGCGATTGGTTCAGTCGAGGCTGAACTCACGATGGCTGGAGATGTGCTTTGGGGAATGAAGACATTCTTTGATCCCACCATTAAGGCGCACAACTACTCAGCCGGTGCTGCTGGTTATGCCGAAGCGATGGGCGACCTCGTAAAGGTCTTCACTGTTCTCGGTAAGTTGCAAGCAGGAATTTCATCCGGTGCTTGGCCAGATTCAGCCGGTCCTGCTGGCACTGCACTTGCTTCGATTCCATCTCGATCAGCGCTGCTGATGGTCGGCCTCATGGCTGGCTTACCTGCTCAAAGCTCACACTTTGATGCAACATCTGGCCCAGGTTCAGCTAACACGGCGGCGTATACCTCCTTCGCATTGGCAGCTAGTCCTGCGCTTGCAGTTCTAGAGAACATTGCAAATGCTGCAGTTCTAGGAGTCATGGCAACTTACGATGTCGAACAGCAAGCTGGTGGAGCAGTCTTTGATAATTCAAAGACAGACTATTCAGCTCGTGTTGAATCAGACGCTGCAATTTTCAATGCCGCGCTTAGCGGAAGCGATGCAATTTCCGGAATGTTGGCTTTCCTCAATCCAGCAAATCCTGCTGCTCCTCGTTGGAGCGCAGATGCCGCAGCTGTTACAAAGATGCGTGCACTGGCTTCCCACACTGGAAAGATCAACGTTCCAACGATTGCGCTTGCCAGCGTGGCCGATCCAGTAACACCTGCCGGAAACGTGCAGTGGTTGGCGGATCGCTATGCAGAGCAATACGCGGCTCAAAAGGCAGCTGCCTTAAAGGAGTTCCGCACAACTCACGAATACACCGCACCTGCCAAGAACTTCCTAGCTATCTGGGCACCAACTCCAAATACCTATACCAAGTTCACGGCAACCGGCGCTCCAGATACGACCGTACCTGGCGCAAATGGAACTGGTCACTGCAACTACACCGATGCGCAAATGCTCGCTATCGCTAACTTGGTGGGAACTGCTGCAAAGACTGGCGTTCTTAAGTCCGGTGGACCGCTGACAACATTGGTGCGCAAGGCTGGGGGATTGTCACTTGATCCCAAGTTCCGTGCTCCATTGCTCAAGTTCTACGGTGAATAACCAATAGTTAGAAGGATTGCTGGCCCAGTGCATGCACTGGGCCAGTTTTCTTTTTCAACCGACTAACCTTTCTCTCGTGGCACTTCTCATTTCTGATCCAGCTTCCATGCATCGGTGGGGCGAAGAATTTGGAAAACAACTTCGTGCCGGCGATTTGATTGTGCTCACTGGCCCTCTGGGTGCAGGCAAGACCGCATTGGTTCAAGGAATAGGCAAAGCCTTGGGAATTCATGACATTACATCGCCCACTTTTGTCATCTCACGTGTTCATCATGCTGTTATTCCGTTGGTGCACGTTGACGCATATCGTCTTTTAGATAATCCGATGGCACTTTTTGACGATCTAGATCTAGATACCTTGCTTGATACCAGCATTGTTTGTATCGAATGGGGATCTGAAGTCGTAGAGCGTTTGTCGCACGACTATCTCGAGCTGGGCCTGGAATTTGGCGCAGGTGAGACCGAGCGAACAATTACCCCAACAGCGCACGGTCAACGGTGGAGCGAATTTCAATTATGACCTCTTCCTTAGTTTTAGATACTTCCACCAGCCGCACGACGGTGGGTATCGTTCAAGATGGCGTCGAGGTCGCACATTTCCATCATGACGATCCGCTTGCACACGGGGAAGTACTTCCTAAGTTAGTAGCTCAAGCGTTAGCACTGTGCCCGGTTGTTGATGAAGTCATCGTTGGTATGGGTCCAGGTCCTTTTACCGGGCTTCGGGTGGCGATCGCCTTCGGGCAAGCATTTGCGTTAGCGCGCGGCATACCCTGCATTGGTATTTGCTCCCTGGATGCCATAGTTCCACCTGCGAACATAACGGATTACGCGGTGGCCACTGATGCTCGTCGCAAAGAAGTATTTTGGGCACGTTACGAAAACGGTCAGCGGATCGGCGCGGCGCAGACGAGTTCGCCAATAACTTTGAAATTACTGGACATCCCTATTTTTGGGGAAGGCGCCATCAAATATGAATTGTCGAATGCCGAACATGATCCGTATCCGAAGGTGGGCGGTTTGGTTGCTGCCGCGCGAAATGAAGACCATTATTCGAATCCGATTTATGTCCGTCGCCCCGATGCCTTTGCCGCCCCAAAGGACGTCACCTTTCGCCCCATGAATGTCCTAGATCTAGTGACAATTTTCGATATCGAAAAACGTTCTTACTCTCAAGATTCATGGTCGATGGCGCAATTGAAGGAAGAGTTAGCCAGTAAGAATCGCTGGTATTTGGTGGCAGAGAAAAGCGGCGTGGTGGTGGGCTACGTCGGAGGGTTGTTAGTCGATGGCGTTACTGATGTATTAACTCTGACGGTACATCCAGATTTTCGTCGGCTTGGAATCGCTCGAGAATTATTGCGCCGACTCATCGATTGGTCCCGAACGCAAAAAGCTGCGGCGATGATGCTGGAAATGAGAATCGGAAACGTGGAGGCCGAACCTCTCTATTTGGCTTTTGGTTTTGTAGAAATCTCACATCGAGATAATTATTACGGCCCTGGGCTTACAGCGATCATTATGCGAAAAGACCTCACATGATCCAAGACCAACCTATTGTTTTAGGTATCGAAACATCATGTGATGAAACTGCCGTTGGAATTGTGCGTGGGCGTCATCTCTTGGCCAATGTGATTTCCTCTAGCGTCGAAGAACATGCACGGTTCGGCGGTGTTGTACCTGAAGTAGCAAGTCGCGCGCACTTAGAGGCGATGCCATCAGTTATTGCGCAGGCACTATCGGATGCCAAACTTTCCATTAACGATATCGATGCATTCGCCGTAACTGCCGGTCCTGGTCTCATTGGTGCACTTTTGGTGGGAGTCAGTGCTGCCTCTGGGCTGGCTCTTGGTCAAGGCAAACCTCTTTATGGCGTTAATCATTTATCCGCTCACGTTGCAGTAGATGCGCTGGAATCAACCGGCGACATTGCACCCGCGATCGGACTACTTGTGAGCGGTGGCCACAGTTCAATCTTGCAGATCGGCGATATCACTCGAGATGTTCGTGTCTTAGGGCAGACCATTGATGATGCCGCCGGCGAAGCTTTCGACAAGATTGCTCGAATTTTAAGTTTGGGTTTTCCTGGGGGACCGGCAATTGACCGCGAAGCAAAATTTGGCGATCCGGCGGCGATCGCCTTTCCGCGTGGTCTCACTCATGCAAATGACCTAATAGCCCACCAATTCGACTTCTCCTTCTCTGGGCTGAAAACTGCTGTGGCTCGGTATTTGGCTCAGACCCCGGACTTTGTTCGGGCGGATGTAGCCGCCTCTTTCCAGGAGGCGATTGTTGATGTTCTGCTCTCGAAGGCACTGAAAGCCTGCGCTCAATCGGGGATCGAAAATTTGGTGATTGCAGGTGGGGTAGCTGCCAACTCCAGACTTCGCCAACTCGCTCAAGCCCGGTCTGCCGCCGCAGGCATCCGACTCAGCACTCCCAGCCCCGCCCTGTGCACGGATAACGGAGCGATGGTCGCAATTTTGGGCTCATTGGCGATCGAAAAGGGGGCCAAGCCCTCGGAAATAGGCATCAGCGCCGACTCCAGCCCGGGTCTAGCCCGTGTGATTTTCTAAATTGACCATACCCCCAACCCCGTTTAGAGTTTGAGTTAGCACTCTCGCCCCGAGTCTGCTAACTCGGCAGATATATGCCGATAGGCAAAAAAGGTGCGAGGTGAAGGAAACCCTTAGGGAGCCCTGCGGGTTTGAAGTTGTCCAACTTAGATTCTTACTAGAAGGAGCGCACACATGGCCGTCGCCATCAAGCCACTCGAAGATCGTATTGTTGTAAAGGCTAACGAGGCCGAGCAGACCACTGCTTCCGGTCTGGTTATCCCAGATACTGCAAAAGAGAAGCCACAAGAAGGCACCGTTATTGCTGTTGGACCAGGTCGTTTCGACGACGGCGTTCGCACGCCAATGGATGTCCAGGTTGGCGATGTAGTTCTCTACAGCAAGTACGGCGGAACTGAAGTTAAGTACAACAACGAGGAGTACTTAGTTCTTTCGGCACGCGATGTTCTTGCCATCATCGAGAAGAAGTAACGCGCCACATGGGTAAAAGCCTATTTTTTGATGAGACCGCTCGTCGAGCAATGGAACGCGGCGTCAACATTCTTGCTGACACCGTCAAAGTTACGCTCGGACCTAAGGGTCGCAATGTTGTCATTGCTAAATCCTTTGGTGCCCCGCTCATCACCAACGATGGTGTCACCATCGCTAAAGAAATTGAACTCTCTGATCCAGCCGAAAACATGGGCGCTCAGCTTGTAAAGCAAGTTGCTGAGAAGACCAATGATGTTGCTGGTGACGGGACAACTACCGCCACAGTTTTGGCACAAGCCATGGTTAAAGAAGGTCTGCGTAACCTTGCAGCCGGAGCACAACCAATGGATCTCAAGGCTGGTATCGAAGCCGCTGTTCGTGCGATTTCAGAAGAGCTGCGCAAGAACTCAACTGCTGTCAGCGAGAAGTCTCAGATTGCAGATGTTGCAACCATCTCTGCACAAGATAAGGCCATTGGCGATCTCATTGCAGAGGCAATGGACAAGGTCGGCAAAGATGGCGTTATCACCGTAGAAGAGTCATCGACCACAGGTCTTGAACTCGATTTCACCGAAGGCATGCAATTCGATAAGGGTTACATCTCGCCTTACTTTGTGACTGATTCAGATCGCATGGAAACAGTGCTTGAAGATGCTTATGTGCTTATCTCTGGCGGAAAGATTTCAGCTCTCAATGAAATTCTTCCAATCTTGGAAAAAGTTGCCCAAGCAAATAAGCCACTTTTGATTATCGCCGAAGATGTCGAAGGCGAAGCGCTTTCAACTCTCGTCGTTAACCGCATGCGCGGAACATTTACCTCTGCCGCCGTTAAAGCCCCTGGTTTTGGCGATCGTCGCAAGGCCATGTTGCAAGACATCGCTGTTCTCACCGGTGGCCAAGTAATTACCGCTGAAGTTGGTCTCAAGCTCGATCAGGTCACCATTGATCTCTTGGGACGCGCTCGTCGCGTCGTTATCACCAAGGACAACACCACCATCATTGATGGCGCTGGTGACAAGGCCGAGGTCGAAGCTCGCGTTGGCGAAATTCGCAACGAGATTGCAACCACTGATTCCGACTGGGATCGTGAGAAGTTGCAAGAGCGTGTGGCAAAACTTGCCGGTGGCGTCTGTGTCATCAAAGTTGGTGCACACACCGAAGTTGAACTTAAAGAAAAGAAGCACCGTCTTGAAGATGCCATCTCAGCAACACGTGCTGCTGTTGAAGAAGGTATCGTCGTTGGCGGAGGCGCTGCTCTCGTTCACGCAGCAGCTGCTTTGGATAATGATCTTGGTTACGAAGGCGATGCCGCAGTTGGCGTTCGTCTCGTTCGCAAAGCTTGCGATGAACCACTTCGTTGGATCGCT
>SESB01000767.1_pt1 | contig 22885 bp, 16 predicted proteins | sample 3171441 | NCBI WGS metagenome assembly SESB01 (sample SAMN06051867, study PRJNA518727) | freshwater metagenome | biome: subpolar coniferous forest; feature: holomictic lake; material: water; isolation source: holomictic Lake 227, 6 m depth | place: Canada: near Kenora, Ontario | collected... | reverse complement strand
TTTTTTGTGGTTGCTGATGGCATGGGTGGACATGCAGCCGGGGAAATAGCGAGCAAGATAGCCTGCAAAGAAGTCGTTTCGGCATACTATCGCGGCGATGCTAATTTTGAAAATTGTGTTGATGATAGTGATCTGAAAATGCGGAAACTGGAGAAGTCGATTTGGTCGGCACATGATCAAATTATCAATGCAGCAAAGGAGAATAAAGAATTGAGCGGGATGGGGACAACTCTATCCGCTTTAGTGCTTACAGATAACAAATCGCTCATTGCACATATTGGGGATAGTCGAATATATCGATGCAGAAAAAATTCATGTGAAAGAATGACGGTTGATCATACGAAGAAGCAGGCGTTAATCGACACAGGTAAAATCCGACCGGATGACGAAAGCAGCCTCTACTACGGCTATATATTAACTCAAGCATTAGGTGGCTATGATGATTTGACCGAAGTATTTACCAGAGTGGATAATGTGCAGTGTGATGACATATTCCTTCTCTGTACGGATGGCTTGCATGATCTTGTAACAGATAACGAAATCATGGGGATACTTACAGCAAATTCATCTCCAAAGACAATTTGCGACAAACTGGTTCAAGCAGCAATCAGGAACGGTGGGAATGATGACGTAACCGTTATTGTCATCCAGTTGTAACGTCCTTTTGTAATTTCCTTACCGCGCAGAAAGCTCTGATATTATGCCTTCCAACAGGTCGGAAATTACGGATAAGTCAGAGTTCCTGTCAAGGTGGGGCAGTATATCCGGTTCTGGTAGCTCCCCTTTTATTTCCTTGGCCAAAACCCTACAGAATACGAGCATGATCTTGTTATCGAACTGACTTTCAAGGTTTTTTCTTAATTCGCCAATCGCAGTCTGTACGTCCATCTTTTCCCTGTATGGCCGCTGGGAAGTCATTGCATCGAACGAATCAGCAAGCGTGAGTATTCTTACCCCATCGCTTAGGGAGTCCTCTGCGAGTGCATCCGGGTATCCACGCCCATCAAGACGTTCGTGGTGGTGCCAGACTATATCCTCTACGTTTTTCCATGGGAATTTTATCTTTGTTGTGATATTGCGGGACAGTGTCGAGTGTTTTCTTATTTCTATACGCTCCTCCGGTGTAAATGGTGTTACCTTGTTTAACAGAGTATTACTTATCGCCAACTTGCCGACATCGTGCAGGTAACCCGCTACATACATGCCTTCTATTTCGTGTTCGTTCCATCCAAGTTCCCGCGCAATGGCGACTGAATACTTCGCGACCCTGTGGGAGTGATTTTTCGTGTACGCGTCTTTCGCATCAATAGCTGCGGCGAAGGCCTGAAGTGTGCCGTGGTAGATGTGCCTCATCTCTTCATATAGTCTGCGGTTATCTTCGAGCTTGTCCGAAAGGTCCATAAAAAGGGAATGGTTGTTCAGGGCGATTGCAATCTGGTTTGCTATGACGTTTAGAAGTTCGAGGTCTTCCGATGCTAAAGGGCCTGCGGTTAACCAGCCGCCAAGAAGTAGAGCACCTATAAACTCGTCTCCTACCCATATAGGAGCGAGTATCTCTGCTCCGGCAACTGCCAGGACAGGGGCATCTCCGATGAGGCAAGACTTGTTTCTTCCGAGCGATATCAGCTCTACGGGATTGAGACGGTCCAGATCAGCTTGGGCAAAACCCTTTTGCGTCAAAGTATTCAGACTTTGTGTCGATTTGTCATAAAAGAGGATTGCGCCCTTATTCGCCAGAAACGTACCGGTGATTACATAAAGCACAGACTGAATCTTTTCATGAAAAGCATCTTCAGAGGTTATCGCCTGCCCCAAGTCCGCCAAGGCGGATATGTTGTACATCGCTTTTTCTAGTTTTGTACTCATGATTTTCGGGTTTTAAGATATTCTAATGCATCATTTTCGACCGGAAAAACCAGCATATGCTGCATAAGACCAAGCATCTCGAAGGTGTCACTGAGGAATTTGGACATATTGGTACAGCAAATCGTGCCATTGATGTTCCTTAGGTCTTCCATGATCTGCAGAAGCATGGATATGCCGATAGAATTAATCAAGTCTGTTTCGCTGAAATTCACCACAATTTTCGTTATACCCTTGCCGATATAAACACCACATTCAATAACCAGGCTTTCGCCTGAGAGATTGTTAAGATAGCCCTTGGGGTAAATAATCGCAGCGGCTCCTTCAAGCCTTGAAGCTACGCTGAATTGAACCGATTTCACTTAAGCACCTCTTTGTCTTTTATGTTTTTTGTCAGGATTACCCTCGTTCTGTCGTTTATTCTCTCCACCTTAACGCTGTCCATAATTTTATATAAAAGCTTATAGCCCCAGCCTCTCTTCATGCCCAGCCGCAGCTTCTCTTCTACTGGGACTTCTTTTAACGATTCGAGAGCGAAAGGTTTGCCGGAGTTCTCTATGACGATATCGAGTTTGTCCGGTCTGGTGATGAATTTAATAAAAAGCTTTTTTTCGTAACTTCCGCTATGCTCAATTGCATTGATGCAGACCTCAATCAGCGCCAACTGTAAAAAATTCAGGAATTCGGAGTCAAGATTTATGTTTATGCCAATCTGTTCAACAGCCTTTGCAACCACAAGCTCCGCATTGGAATTCATCGGGATCACCAGCTCAAAACACGATTCTGCTCTTTCCGATATATATTTTGCTGCTATCTCTTTCCGTGCATCGCTGGCATTTCTACCCTCTATTTCCATCAAATGGAGACAATGTATGAAATCCTGGAAGACCGCGTCATTGTCATGCATCATCCCTGATTTCTCTATTGAGCTGAGGATCATTTCTGTTTCGGCCTCGCCCAATCCGGAAATCATTGAGAGCCTTTTGCCGTCCTCAATTCCCCCATTTTCAATCGAATACATGAGAATTTTAATCAATGCCTTTCTCTTTGCCGAACTTTCAGCATAACGGCTGAGTACGGAGGACCAATAAAATGCGGTCTCACCTTCGGAAACTTCGAAGCAATGACACTCTATCAAATCCTTTTCATTGATATCCTTCTTCTGCATTTTCCAGGCGGCTTTTGCGATATTCCTTATATAAAGGGGATTTCCCCTCAATGTATCCAGAAATTCAAACTGCAAACCTGGTGTGCAGGTTATCTTCAGATTTGCGAGGTGAGCAATGAAAAGCGCAACCGCCAAATCTTTCGGAAGCGGACCCAGCCGCATCTGTTCCGTCATTCCTATGAGTGAATGCTCTGCATAAATAGACTCAAGTGCTTCAGCCGATCCGGTAATGACATGAGGGCAGCGACGGTTTTTTAACGACTCCCCGAAAAGGCTTATAAGGCCATGTGCATCGCCGACGCTTGATTGATAAAGATGTGCAGCAGCGTCAAAGTCGTCTATCATCACCATAACCGGCTTTTTGATTTTTTGTGCGACAACGACCGGGGCGGATATGGCAGCGACAAGCTGCCAATAAAAATCATTTTTGTTTATGTGTTCCTGAAAGTCTTCTATACAATCGATCAGCCAGTACAAGCCAAGCGATGATATCGCCGGCATAAGACGCCGCAGAGGCTCGGACACACTGTCTGCAATGGAGGGCTCTTTTTTAACGAAGGAGATATACTGCCTGACAAACCCTGTGAAATAATCCCTTGCGAAATATGTCCCCTTAAGGTTGGCCGTCTTGAAGGAATAGTAAAACGGTATGACATTATTTTCCCAGAAGAGTACGCGGTAAAGCTGTTTGAGGAGTTCTGTCTTGCCCATCCCCCTTGCACCTGCAAGGAACACATCCCCGCCCAATGCGTCTTCCTTTAATTTGGACAGCCCTTTCAGATAATCAAGCTCGGGCTCCCTGTTTAGAAAGTCTTCTGCGGAAATGGCATTAAACGGCATGGACGCCCCCTCACTGCTACTGTTAAGGGACATGGAAAACGCCAATATACCTTTTGTAAAATAATATCCATCAGTAAAAATGGCATTCTGTGATTAAAAATTGGATTTGGTCGGGGCGAGAGGATTTGAACCTCCGACTCCCTGCTCCCAAAGCAGGTGCGCTACCAGGCTGCGCCACGCCCCGTCAATATTTTCTCCCTACATACCATGGTTTGTTAAATCAAGCAAGATATAAACCATCCAGCCCTGTTTTTTTCAGACAATTGTAATCTGCAGACGAATACAACGATCAGTTTTTCAAATCAAAGGAAGTATTCGCCTGATTTAAGGATGTTAACTTAACTATTAACGCTCTGAAGCGAACAGTTAAGCTGCTATTCGTCAATGGGATGGTTATTCGAATAATAAATAGAACATATTGACATTATAAGATGTTCTTCAATAATGCTTGACATGTTATACATTTTATATTATTTTAAATAATATTTATGTGGTTGAATTTATCAATTTAAATATTCTATTTGTCATTTATTCATTCCAGTAAATAATTCAACCTATATGCGAGAGTGGCGGAACTGGCAGACGCACTGGACTTAGGATCCAGCTCTGGAAACGGAATGGGAGTTCAAATCTCCCCTCTCGCACCAACACAAAATTTCCCATATGTTTCTGATATATGCCGTAAACCAGTGCAATTTGCATTTTTGCCCACCCCAACCATCCCCCCACTGAGAGGGAGTGAACAAAGGGGAATTGCAGATTATGGCTGTTCACAGTATATACACTTCAATCTGCTGCTAATTGCGTTTTTGGAGTACCACGGGAATGAAGTCAGATATTACAAAAATTGCAAATCGATCCAGTTCTAAGTACAGTGCCGAAGACAGAAACTGGACATGTCTGGACTTGTGATGTCTGCATTTCACAATCCTCCAAGATGGATTCTTTTTTGCAAACTGTTTTTTCCATCACGATGATGAGTGTTAAATACGTCAAAACTGCTTAAAAGAGAAATGGAACCAATCTAATGAAATTTACGGTAGAAGACACAAACACTGTAAAAAAAGTACTTCACATAGAAATCCCCCAAGATGAAGTTTTTAAGGAAATTGAAACTGCCTACAAAGAATTGAACAAGACTGCCAAGATCAAAGGGTTTCGTCCAGGGAAAATTCCAAGATCGGTCATTGAACGGCTTTATAAAAAGGATGTTTATCAAGACGTGACCTCCCGGCTGATTAAGGATTCTTTTGCGGATGCCATTACAGAGTCCGGTCTGAACCCACTGCGCCATCCTGATATCACTCCGCCTGAACTTGATCCAGCCGCTCCTTATCGATACAGCGCAACGATTGAGATCAATCCTGATATCCCTAATATCGATTTTAAAGGGCTTACCTTAAAAAAACCGCTTTATAAACCTTCTGAAGCTGAGATTGAAGCCCAACTGAAAATGCTCCAGATAAATCTTTCTGAACGCAAACCGGTTGAACCCGAACGCACGTCTCAGGACGGCGATTTTGTCGTTCTGGATTACGAAGGCTTTAGAGACGGAGTCACCCATCCGGAACTCCAGAAGACAGAAAACATGACTTTAAAAATCGGGGCAGCCAATATTTCCAAAGATTTTGATGCCTGTATCGTTGGAATGATGCCAGGAGATCATAAAGATTTTTCAATTAAATTTCCCGGAGACTACCATAACACTAACCTTGCAGGTCAGGAAGTGACATTTCATGTTCGTATTCATGAAATCCGTGAAGAGATTCTTCCGGAAATCAACGACGACTTTGCCAAAATAATTGGGCCATTTAATACAATTGAAGAGGTAAAAACATTCATTCGAAACAATCTGCTGCAGGGCTACAACAAGCGTGCTGAGCAGGAAATCAATGAACAGATTTTTTCAGCCTTGATTGAAAAGGCTCCGTTTGAAGCACCAGACACACTGATTGACATAGAGCTTGCTGGAATTATTCGGGAGATTGAGCTCTCATTTGAACAGCAGCAAATCACAATGGAATCTCGTGGCGTGAGCCTTGAATCGCTGGCCAGAACATATCGCGATACTGCTGAAAAACAGCTTAAGCGACACCTGATTCTTGAGAAAATCATTTCTCAGGAGAATTTGATTCTTGCAGACAAAGATTTGACAACCGCCCTGCATAATATGGCAGTATCTTATGGCAAACCAGTTAATGAAATCAAATCGTTTTATGACCAGCACCCTGATAAACTGATGCTTTTCAAACAAACATTCCTTGAACAACAGGCAATCAAACTTATCCGTGACAGCAATACCATTGAGGATGTTGAACCTGCACTGGAAGGTCAGTTATTGTCCTTACAAGATGGGTAATAATTGATACGATAATTGCGTATTTAACTTTAATGGAAAGAGTAAGAATCTCTGTAGCCACAAGTAGCGGGTTCCTGCCTTGCCATCGCTTGATCAACCAAACAGTCCAACTTCAGACAACATTTACGTCACCACATAAGGAGAATTTCAGTGCCATTAATACCCATGGTCATTGAACAGAGCAGCCGCGGAGAACGCGCTTACGACATTTATTCACGGCTTCTTAAAGACAGAATCATTTTTCTGGGAACTCCCATTAATGATGAGGTCGCCAATCTGCTGATCGCCCAATTGCTCTTTCTGGAATCGGAAGATCCCGGAAAAGAAATCAATTTCTACATCAACTCCCCTGGCGGATCTGTTACGGCCGGGCTTGCTGTTTATGATACCATGCAGTATATCAAGCCAGATATCACTACCGTGTGCATTGGCCAGGCAGCCAGCATGGGGGCTTTGCTGCTGGCAGCCGGCTCAAAAACCAAACGCTACTCGCTCCCTAATTCCAGAATCATGATCCACCAGCCCATGGGCGGATCTCAGGGGCAGGCATCGGATATCGCCATTCAGGCAAAGGAAATCCTTCGAATGAAGGACAATTTAAACGATATTCTGGCTTTCCATACCGGAAGAGATCTGGAACAGATTCAAAGAGATACAGACCGCGATTTCTTCATGTCCGGCCAAGAATCCAAAGAATATGGAATTATTGATCATGTCATCGCCAATAGGGATGATTTGGATCAACTGGCCAAAACGGAGGCATAAATATGGCAAAAAAAGATGATATAATGGACAACCTCTTCTGCTCTTTCTGCGGAAAAAACCAAAAAGAAGTGGCCAAGTTGATTGCAGGTCCCGCTGTCTATATCTGTGATGAATGTATCCAGTTGTGCAGCGAAATCATTGAAGAAGAAACCGAGCAAAACACATCTTCCCAGCAGCGATCCATGGTACCCAAACAGATCAAGGAAATACTGGATGATTATGTTATTGAGCAGGACCGGGCCAAGAAAATCCTTGCGGTTGCGGTCCACAATCATTACAAACGGCTGGATTCTTTAGTCAGTCAGAATGATGTAGAAATCCAAAAAAGTAATATCCTTCTGATCGGGCCGACCGGAAGCGGGAAAACCCTTCTGGCCCAGACCCTGGCCAGATTTTTAAATGTTCCGTTTACCATCGCTGATGCAACCAGTTTGACAGAAGCCGGATATGTGGGAGAAGATGTCGAAAACATCATTTTGTCTCTGCTCCAAAATGCGGATTACGACTTGGACAAAGCCAAGCGTGGCATTGTTTACATTGACGAGATAGACAAGATTGCTTCTAAATCAGACAATCCTTCCATTACCCGTGATGTATCCGGCGAGGGGGTTCAGCAGGCTCTGCTTAAAATCATTGAGGGAACGACGGCGAGCGTCCCGCCTAAAGGCGGCAGAAAACATCCTCAGCAGGACTTTGTAAAGGTGGACACTTCCAACATCCTTTTTATTTGCGGGGGAACATTCAATGGTCTCGAGAAGATAATCCAGCGCCGGTTAGGATCTAACCTGATGGGCTTCGGCGCCAAGATTATCGAAAAATCAAATCATAATGTCGGCGAATTGTTGAAAATGGTTCGGCCCGAGGATCTAATCAAATTCGGCCTGATTCCCGAGTTTCTGGGCAGACTTCCGGTGGTTGCCACACTGGATGAACTCACCGAAAGCTCGCTGATTCGAATTCTGAAAGAACCTAAAAATGCACTGGTCAAGCAGTTTGCAAAATTGTTCGAGATGGAAGGCGTCAATTTGCGTTTGACCGACAGCGCCCTTTCAGCTATCGCCAGTGAGGCGCTCAAACGGAAATCCGGTGCAAGAGGCCTCAGGGCCATACTGGAAAACTGCCTATTGAACATTATGTATGAAATTCCTTCTCTTGAAGACGTTAAAGAATGCGTTGTCAATGAAGATGTCGTCCTCAATAACGAATCACCGATATTGCTTTATGAACCGGTAAAAAAACAGGCATGATGGTTTCCTTATATAATGATTAATTTAACAAAAAAATTCAGACAAGATGGTCCGCCCCCAGGGATTACCCTGCTGCCGCTGCTGCCCCTGAGAGATATTGTGGTTTTCCCTCACATGGTTGCGCCGCTGTTTGTCGGCAGATCCAAATCTGTCAAGGCTTTGGCGGATGCCATGAACAACGAGAAAAATGTTTTTCTGGCAACTCAAAAAAAAATCGGCGAAGAAAATCCCGATATTAGTGATATCAGCCTCGTTGGCACCATTGGCAAGGTGCTGCAGCTCCTGCGCCTTCCTGATGGGACGGTCAAGGCCTTGGTTGAGGGCAAGTCCAGAGCCCGAATCAGACGATTTATACACCAGGAAGATTTTTTCCAGGTTGAAATTGAACACATTACTGAAAACTTTGTTGAAGATGCCGAATGTCAGGCACTGGGCAGAGCAATTGTTACCGCCTTTCGCGAATACGCAGACGTTGCCAAAAATATCTCCAAAGAACTTCTGAATACCATATCGACTGTCGCCAGCCTTTCCCGGTTGTCCGATACCGTTTCTGCTCATTTTTCGTTCAAGATTGAGGATAAGCAACTCCTGCTGGAAGCAGATTCCCTGAACGGGCGCCTCACGCTTTTACTGAGCCTGATCAAAATGGAAATAGATGCTTATCAGATGGATCAGCGGATCAAGACTCGGGTCAAGGAACAAATGGACAAGACCCAGAAAAGCTATTATCTGAATGAGCAGATGCGCGCCATCAAAAAGGAAATGGGTACCGAAGAGGACGCAGGAGATGAACTCAAGGAGCTTGAAAGTAATATTCAGCAGAAGCAAATGTCCAAGGAAGCCACCGAAAAGGCCATGCATGAATTCAAGAAACTGAAGATGATGGCGCCTATGTCGGCGGAAGCAACTGTGGTTCGAAACTACATTGACTGGATGATCAGCCTTCCCTGGTATGACCAAACTGAAGTTCAGGAAGATCAACTCGAAGCTGAAAAAATTCTGAACGAGGATCATTACGGTCTGGAAAAACCAAAGGAACGCATTCTGGAGTATCTGGCGGTTCAATCCCTTGTGAAAAAAGTGCGTGGCCCGATACTGTGTTTTGTCGGCCCGCCTGGCGTGGGAAAAACATCTCTTGCCAAATCCATCGCCCGTGCAACCGGCAGAAAATATATTCGCCTTTCCCTTGGAGGGGTAAGAGACGAAGCGGAGATCCGTGGTCACCGCAGAACCTATATAGGCGCCATGCCCGGAAAAATCATTCAGTCATTAAAAAAAGCAGGTGTCAACAATCCGGTTTTTTGTCTGGACGAGGTTGACAAGATGAGCATGGACTTCAGAGGAGACCCGTCTGCTGCTCTGTTGGAAGTCCTGGATCCGGAGCAAAATTCATCTTTCAATGACCATTATCTGGATGTGGATTACGATCTGTCGGATATCCTTTTTGTGACTACAGCCAACACCCTTCCGGACATTCCCCTTCCCCTTCAGGACAGAATGGAAATCATTCGTTTGTCTGGCTATACTGAGTATGAGAAATATCGTATTGCCAGAGGTTTTTTAATTGCCAAACAAATTCAGCAAAATGGTCTTGAAGGGAAAACTGTAGAATTTACAAAAAATGCCATTTTATCCCTTATTCAACGCTATACCCGTGAAGCAGGCGTTAGAAATCTTGAGCGGGAGATTGCTTCCATCTGCCGCAAAATTGCGCGTAATATTGTAAAAAACAAATCCACCGACGCCACAACCGTCAATTCGCGCTTGATTCAGAAATATCTTGGCCCACCAAAACATCGACATGGTTTGATTGAGGAAAAGGATCAGATCGGGCTGGTAACCGGGTTGGCATGGACACAGGTAGGTGGCGAATTGCTGAATATTGAGACTCTGATCATGCCGGGTAAAGGAGAGCAGATCGTTACCGGCAAGTTAGGAGATGTCATGAAAGAATCCGCCCAGGCCGCTATCAGTTTCGTCCGATCCCGCGCAGAACACCTGATGATTGACAGGGATTTTCACAAACAGTTTGATATTCACATTCATATTCCGGAAGGGGCTATCCCCAAAGATGGCCCATCCGCTGGAATCTCCATGTGTACTTCCATTGTATCGGCGCTAACCCGCAGGGCTGTTGATCGTCATATCGCCATGACGGGTGAAATTACACTGAGAGGACGGGTCCTTCCGGTCGGTGGTCTTAAAGAAAAGATTTTGGCAGCTCATCGGGGAGGAATTAAAAAAATTATTCTCCCTAAGGAAAATGAAAGAGACTTAAAAGATATTCCGGAAACCATCGCTAAGCAAATGGTATTTATTCTCGTAGATCACATGGATGAAGTGCTTACCCATGCATTGATTTTGACGCCTGGAACTCCATTGTTTAATGGTAATGACATGGCTTTTGACATCATCTCTCAGCAATCTCTGGAATCGCATGAGGCACATCATTTAGTTTGATTTTGTGGTTTGTTTTTTTTCTTGACATTCTTTGTAACTTTCTGTATAAGTTCAATCTCTTTGTGATTGAAGAAAAAGGGCGGGTAGCTCAGCTGGGAGAGCATCGGCCTTACAAGCCGAGGGCCACAGGTTCAAGCCCTGTTCCGCCTACCAGATCATTTGTGCTGGTTCTGGTACGGCAATCCGCAAAGAAACGGGGGCGTAGCTCAGTTGGTTAGAGCGCCGGCCTGTCACGCCGGAGGTCGCGAGTTCGAGCCTCGTCGCTCCCGCCACTCGATTACCAGAGGGGTTACACATTGCTGTAATCCCTTTTTTAATTATGTCTCAAATGAAAGGAAGGCGTCAATGGCAAACATTACCGCTCACTGTGAAGGCTGTATAAAAATTAATGCCAGTGGCGACTGTTCGGTTTATCCCAATCCTGCGTTTATGATGCGGTGGGTGGAAGATAAAAAAATCAAAGTTGGCTGTGCATTCCATGCTGCGAAATTTTCCGAAACAGTTTCCAAAGAGAAAGTCCGTGTCGGTCAACAGAAACAAAAGAAAAAATAACCGGATTAACGGTCATGTTTCGTTTTTCATGAAGACGGTGTAGTGGTGCCATGCGAATGTGCGCCTTACACCGGACTATTTTATTTCAGTTTATCTGACTTCTCCTCCAGATTCAGACCCTTCTTTTTTCATTTGAAAGGTTATGAAAACCAATTTTCCTCCCCGTATAGCTGTACTATGCGGCCCCACCGGAGTCGGTAAAACTTCGGCTGCCATTGAAATTGCCTCTGTACTGAATGCTGAAATCATCAGCGCCGATTCCATGCAGGTTTACAGATACATGGACATCGGAACCGCTAAACCATCGGCTCTTGAGCAGGCGCGTATTCCCCACTACATGATCGATATCGTCGATCCTGATGATCCCTTTGATGCCCAGCGTTATGCAGACATGAGTCAGAATATTATCCTTCAGCTTGCAGAACAGGGCATCCCTGTATTGGTCGTAGGTGGAACCGGTTTTTATATTCGCGCCTTGATTCATGGATTGTTTGAGTCCGGTTCATCAAATTTGGAGATACGCAATTGGCTGACAGAAGAAGCGCATAACAAGGGGACTGCCGAACTCTATCACCGACTACGTGAATGTGATCCAATAGCCGCAACCAGAATTCATGTCAACGACACATATCGGATTGTTAGGGCGCTTGAGATTTATGAAACAACCGGCCAACCCATTTCGTCCTGTCACCAGAAACACCAAATGGCGCCCCCTCTGTTTGACGTTCTAAAAATTGGACTTTCCAGACAAAGAGAAGTATTATACGAGCGGATTAACTATCGGGTGGATTTGATGGTGGAAGAAGGACTGTGCAGTGAAGTCAGATCCCTTCTGAAAAGAGGGTACACATCAGTGTTAAAGCCCCTTCAATCCATAGGATACCGACATATTTTGGATTTTTTTGAAGGATGTCTGAACTGGGATGACACCCTTAAAACGCTGAAACAAGACACACGGCGCTATGCCAAACGGCAACTGACCTGGTTTAATTCTGATTCACAGGTAAAATGGATTGATGCGAACCATATTGATGAAATTTTCGACAATGTTAAGGCGTTTTTGTCTCCCTGAGATGTTACAGTTCCACGATATGATAAAAAGCAAAGTTTATGCATATACTGTTGTCGTTTGTTTGATCGCGATATTTGGGACAGAACTCATCTGCGCCAGCCCTGGTAATTGTTTTGCCGCAAAAATCGCTCCGGCAGAATTTAAATATTTTTTGGAAAAAAGACTGAATATAAAAGATACTGATATATCTGCTCTTTCCCCTTACATTTACTATCATTCCGTGATATCATCTTTTTATGAAAAATGTGATTTCAAACCATTATGGACGATTGATACCGGTCTTACGCCGCAGGCGGAACAGCTCGTCCACTCCATTGAGGAAGCTGATCTGGATGGACTGATATCAGAGGATTATCATTTATCCCGGATAAAAACCTTGATTGATAATTTCAAAGAAGCGCTGCTTCAGAGACAGTCTTTTGATCTTGAAAAACAGGTTGATTTGGATATTTTGCTCACTGACGCATTTTTACTTTTCAGTTCTCATCTTCTCACAGGCAGAGTAATTCCCGGCTCTGTAGATACAACTTGGTTATTTTTCAATCCACCAACCGACATTGCCTTAATTCTGAATTCTAATGCATATTCAAACGGTATAGAATCGTTTCTTGAAGGGCTTCGTCCGGTGCATTCCGCCTATTACCGATTGCGGGATGCGCTTCAACATTATATCTACATTCAGAAGAAAGGCGGCTGGCCTTCTATTCCTCCAGGATCAAGCTTGAAAATCGGCGATGTTCACGATCGGATAGACAAAATCCGAAAGCGCCTGATCGTAACCGAAGACATTGGTCCACATTCACATAGTGTCAAACCCACCGAGTTTGACGAATCCTTGATGAAAGGGGTTCAGCGATTTCAGATACGACATGGAATTGAGCCTGACGGTGTGGTGGGCCTCGGTACCCTGATAGCGATGAATGTTCCGGTTGAAGATCGAATACGCCAGATCGAGCTTAATTTGGAACGTTGGCGCTGGATCCCCCGTGACCTGGGTTCCCGATATATACTTGTGAACATTGCCGATTACAGTCTTGCGGTTGTGGAGAACCAAGCTACGGTTCTGGAAATGCGGGTGGTTGTAGGAAAGGCTTATCGCCGAACGCCTGTTTTCAGCGAAAAAATGAAATATCTGGTTTTGAATCCATTTTGGACTATCCCGATAAAGATTGCCATTGAGGACAAACTTCCCATTATCCGGAAAAACCCGCTTTATTTAACTCAACATCACATCAAAGTATTTGGAAACTGGGGTGAAGATGCTCCAGAAATCAATCCGGTAACGATCGACTGGTATCGGGTGACTTCCACTAATTTCCCCTACAGGCTTAGGCAGGATCCCGGTCCATCAAATGCTCTGGGCAGAATTAAATTCATGTTTCCCAATAAGTTTTCTGTCTATCTTCATGATACACCCCAACGCGGTTTGTTCAAAAGGGCCTCCAGAGATTTCAGCTCCGGCTGTATCCGTATTGAAAAACCGGTTGAACTGGCAAAATACCTCCTTCAAAATGATCCACAGTGGTCCAGCCAAAAGATCAAGGAAACAATCGAAAGCGGTGTAGCAACAGTGGTTCGCATAAAGGATCCCATCCCGGTACACCTCCTTTACTGGACAGCCTGGGTAACCGAGACGGGCACTGTTCACTTTGGAACTGACATTTACGATCGGGATCCGCCACTTTCAAGGGCTATTAAAGCAAAACTTAAGGATACCTTCCACTATATTTCAGCGGATAATTTACCCGATCTGAGAGCAACAAACTAACTGCATCACCAGCAGCGAATATCCCCAACATCCACATGAACAAAGTTTTCTGAAGGATAATATCCGACCCCGCCTTTTTTCAGCGATACCGCTACCCGTCTGACAGCAGAAATTTTTCGATCCGGTAAGCGAATGTCAACTGCTTTGCCTTGTATATGCAGGCTGTTCTTGGCAACATTTCCACTTTCCCGACAAAGTATGGCGTTGGTTTCAGGAGTTCTGTATCCGGATACTATGTGAAACGGGGACGAGCGGGTTTCCAGCTTGAGGGACATGCCATAAAGGTAGTCGAGAAGATGCGGATCAATATTTTTAATGCTTCCCGTGCGGTGATCTCTGAATAAATAACTAACATCTTTCATTGCTGCTGGTGAATATCGCCCTTTGGCGAAATAGGACACATCCAGTTTTTCACCGGTATGGGGATTAAAAAAATGCAGCGCTTTGGATTGCCCAGCTTTTGCGGTTTTGGCTTTTTGGGGAACTGCGGAAAGAGCAGACACCGGAATCATCCCCAGAAAAGCAGCCAGTACACCCATTTTGAGAAAACCCCTTCTATTAATTTCAAGTTCGCCTTCTTTTTGTGCCTCGGTTAAAAAAGAAAAGATATAACCACCTCCTCAGAAATATTTCAAACTGATACTATCGTATATACTAAATAAAAACACCCGATCTTGTCAACCCAAATCTATTCGTCACATTGCTGTCCATGCGTAAGCGTCAGACACCCCCTCCCGCTGAGAGGGGGTATGAACGCTTACGTCCATGCGCGAGACATGAATTTCCCATATTCCGTATTATTCATTTTATCTGCCACGTCCCAAAAAGACTGCCGGAAGCGTTTTTAAGATAATGGAAATATCCAGCCACAAAGACCAGCGATCTATATAATCCAGGTCCATATCCATCCACCTGTCAAATGGAATATCATTCCGATTGGGCTGGATTTGCCAGGTGCCGGTGATGCCTGGCTTCATGGAAAGTCTTCGGCGCTGCCACAATTCATATTTTTCAACTTCAGATGGCATCGGAGGCCTGGGCCCCACAACGCTCATTTCGCCCCGGATGACATTGATAAACTGAGGCAGTTCATCCAGACTCAGTTTTCTAAGGAAGGTTCCGATATAGGGAATAATGCGAGGATCTTTTTTAATTTTAAACGCCGGACCACTGGCCTCATTAAATTTTGCCAGGCTTTCGAGTTTTTCTGTAGCATCCTGGACCATGGTTCGAAATTTATAGACCGCGAATTTCCTGCCGAACTGGCCGCACCGGATCTGTTTAAAAAAAACAGGTCCTGAAGATGACTGCCTGATTAAACAAGAAATGATGATAAACAGCGGAAAACCAAGAATCAGAACAAGAACTGCCAGAAAAAAGTCCAGGATGGATTTTATTATCAGGGCATCCTGTCTTTCCTGAATAGTACTTAAAACAAGTGACGGTTCCGACAAAAAACGGTCAACCTGGAATGCGTGAGCATTCGGCTGCATAGAGATAAATTTACGGATATACCAGTTAGGGATAATACGAATGGTGATTCCAAAGGTGTTAATGAATGACAGATACCATTCAGAATTTTTGATTTCATTTAATGGCATGGTTATCAGGACTTCATCAATAACCTGGCTAAGCAAAACATTCCGAAGATCATCCAAAGTGCCAATAACACGAACCCCGCAACTCACGATTTTTCCAACATCCTGGCGGTTCAGATCCAAACATCCCACGAATTTGATATTGGTTTCCTTGTTGCCGGTAACCATCTGGATGAGATCCTGGGCTGTAGCCCGACTTCCCAGTACCAGCACATAGTGATTATAGAAATCTTTGCTGCGTTTAGTGGAAATATATTTACGCATCACCCATCTGCTGAGATTAAGCGCTACCATATCCAGAAAATAAAACATAAATAGAAATAACCTGCTGATATCCTTTATTTTTAAAATATACAGACACAGCACCAAAATAACGACGCTGATGGTGACCCCTTTAAAAACTCCCATAAGCATGGGGCCTGACATTTTGGCGTTATAACTGTATTCGTTATTGAGAAAATCCAGAGTCACATACCAGATGACGGTAATCATCATAAATATGGGTATATAATTGGTATTCGCAGCAAGGCCGCCAAAAGCATCATCCGTCAAGTATTTTTTAATCGTGAATGCAATGATAAACGCAAGCAATGTCAACAGCACATCCACCAGAAGTTCAATTCGTTTAAGGAGTTTTCTGTCCGAATTCATAAGGCTTCAGTTTCCAATGCTCTTTTGATACAGGTGGTCATGCTCGCTGTAAACCATATCCCAGTTGAATCGGTCTGAAATCAGACTGATGGCCGCTTGTTTAAAATCATCTAACTGGCCTTCAGTCATGGTTTCAATAATATCCAGACAGGTTGAGATAGCCTGAATATCTCCTACCGGAAATGACAGCCACTGAAGGGTTTCCATCACTTCCCTGTGGGGGCAGATGTCGCTGGTAACGCACATCGCGCCGTAAGACAATGCTTCAAGAAGAGTGATCGGAAGTCCTTCCAGCTCGGATGCGGTAATAAAAGCGCGGGTATTGGAAAACAGCTCCTGCAGAACTGCTCCAAACTGATATCCTGTAAAAATGATGGCGGCATTATTTTCAGCCAGTTTCCTTAACCCGTTCATATACTGTCCGGATGCGGCATTGTCTCCAACAATAACTAATTTGCTTTTTCTGGGCATCAGCAAATATGCTTTTATGATATCTTCCAGGCGTTTTTCCGGAACCATGCGGCCAACACACAGAAAATACCTCCTGGCCGACAAATCCCACTGCTTGATCAGGTGTGGAGATATATGGGGAAGGGGTGTCATACCATTGGGGATATAGACAGTTTCAACCCCATGTTCAGAGTTGAAATAATCTTGAAGTTCACGAGAGACCACAATCCGGTATTGAGCGAATAAAATGGCGCTCAGCTCTCCGAGATAAATTAACCTGGAGGCCCACCACGGCCATTTTTTCCGCTGCCAGTCAAGTCCGTGACAAGTAAAAAAAACCTTCATCCTTGGCCTGAAAACCTGGGGCATCCAACTGAAAAAACAGGGACCGATGCCGTGTATATGAACGATATCTGGATTGGTGAACAAAATATGAACGGTGGATATCAGCGTATGCAGCAAGGCATCGGTATATTTGAAATTCAGGGTTGGCAGGCGCTTGATCTTCATACCTTTGTACCTGGTTATTCCCTTTGAAATATAGTAGCTGCGGGCGTAAATGGTAACGTCATATCCCTTTTCAGCCAGCCTGGAATAAAGGTTTTCACAATGATGTTCGATGCCGCCCCATGTTGCAGGGACACCTCGAAAACCGGTTACGGCAATTTTTGTCATGGCGCACGAAGCGGGCTTAGGGTGAACATGGTTATTTCCAAAGTGCGATGAGTTGGGTGATTGTTTTATCGATGTTGAACTGCTGACAGACATCCTGATAAGCATTTTTGCCATAAGCAGCAGCAATCTGCGGATGATTCAGCAAAAACGAAATAGCTTCTGCAAGTTTTTCCGGGTTGCCAGGAGGAACCAGAAGGCAATTATGTTCGTGCCTTAATACATTGCGGTTTCCGGGGATGTCGGTTGCAACAATGGGCTTTGAACCCGCCATGGCTTCAAGAAGCGCCATGGATGTTCCTTCTGAAATGGATGGCAGTACAAACACATCGGATAATGCCAGAATGTCCGGAACATCGCTCCGGCTTCCAAGAAAAGAAATGACATCCCGAACCTTAAGGGCCAGACTCAGTTGTTCAAGCGACTCCTTCAAGTCTCCATCACCTGCCAGAAGCAGTCTGACATTGTCAACCTGATGAATCAGATGCGGCATGGCGGCGATAAGATAACCATGCCCCTTGGGTGGCATCAGGCGCCCGACCGAAGTGATAAGCCGCTGTCCTGGCAGGGCGCAAAGAGATGGCATAAGTTCAGGATTGGGCTGGGTGCGGTGAATCGCTTCCACATCAATGCCATTGACGATAACCTTTATTTTGGGAGGCGCCAGGCGAAAGACGTTCTTCAATTGCTGCGCCACGTCATCAGACACTGCCACAACGGCAGTTGCAACACGATACAGCAAGCGGGTTGCAGCAATTCTGAGATAATTGCGGATATCTCCAGATTTACGATCAGGCAGAAGCGCAGGATAATGCACGGTGGAAATGATTCGCCTGGCGCCATAAAGCCATCCTGCCATGATGCCTGTAAATTCGGCATCAGAGAGATGGCAATGAACCACATCCACCCGATGCTGCCTGCAAATAGACATAATATCCCGGATGTTGGAATAAAAATATGAGATAAAATTTCCAGGGTAAAAAATGCTGGGCCTTGATCTGTTAAAGCAAAAGACAGACACCCCTCTGGATTCGATCCGGGATTTCAGGGTGAGATCGGGTTGAATGACGCAAACAAGGGTCTGATATGCGGACTTGGGCGTTTTATCCGCCAGAAGTACAATCAGCTCCTGAGCACCGCCAATGTTCAGTGCATCAATTACATGCAGGATCGACTTTTTTTTACCAGGTACGCTGACCATCATCCCATCATTTTGTAAAGATTCTGAGGTATGGGGAACTGTCGATCGTTTAAAATCACCCCGATTGAAGTAATTCCGAATTTCTGGAGCTTATCAATAGCCAGTTTGCTGACTTCCCGGCGGGAGAAACCATATCGGCAGACCAGGGCAGTCATATCCACCAATCTTGCAAATTCAATCATGACAGGGCTGGCGGTTAAAGGCTGACCATCAATAATGGTAATGTCGAAATTTGTTCTGCAATAGTTCATCAGAATTTCGATGGGTTCGCGCGACAGGATGTTGCCGCCGGCATTTTTTGCAATTTTCCCGGATCCCGAAGGCAGCAAATACAGCCCTGGATATTCGGTTTGAACAATCAGCGAGGACAATTCCTTGTTTTCAGCAACAAATGAATACAGTCCAGGCAGATTCCGGATTTTCGGGATGACAGCATGCTCCAGATTTGAATCCACATACAGAATTTTCATACTGTATTCTCTCGATAAAAACATGGACAAGTAAAAGGAAATAAAAGTGTTTCCTTCTTTTCGGGTTGCTCCGCAGACAAGCAGTGTTTCAACATCCTGTTTGGTTTGAATCAGGATATTGGACCAGATATCCGAGAGTTGAGTACTCATTTTGGAAAGAATTCCTGGATAGGACGCAGAAAGCTTGTCTGCTATAATTCGCGGGCTGAACCGGCTTTTCACCGGTTTTGAAAAAGCGGACGGTTGCGGAGCCCGACCCTGGACTTTCTGATGAACAGGCTGCGGTCTATTGGTTTGATAAAACATATCTTCAAAAGATCCGGGATCCGAAGACTTTGTTTGAGGGGTAACAGAATCTGGCGGGACTGAAAGTTTTTGATGCAGCAGTTTATCCGTTTGCGGATAAGCCTGAACACTTCCGCCTTCTTTATGCTTGGAATATGCTTGTTCCCATATCGTCATACATGCGCCTTCGGTTGTTGCGTTATCGTTTAACGACCTGACTGTTGATGCCTTTTTTCTGAAGTTCCTGATACAGAATTTCCGCCTCGGATTTTTTTTCATAGGCACCCAGGTACAGACGAAAACAGTCTCTTCCTTTCTGGATTGTATAAGGGAAATACCCGGATTGCTTTAATTTACCGAACATATTCAAGACATCGGTTTCATTTGAAAATTCACCGACCTGGCAGGCGTAATCGGTTTTTTGAACAGTTGCATTGGGCAGTCTATAACCTTTCAGGATGCTTCGGGCTTCCTCCTCTGTCGAGTACAGCCCAATGTATATTCGCCACCAGACACCCATATCGCCCAAATCCACTTTAACCAGATAAGGGGACAGTCCCAGTTGTCTGATTTCGGAAATTTCCGCAAGGGCACGATCCGACTGCTGATAGCTTGAAGATCTGAGCGAAAAAGGATGATAGGCAAGGGGTTCAACATGTCCAGATGAAACGGCTTCGGTTTTGGAAGATGTCTGAATATCCATTCCACCAGTCGGTTGTGGCTTAGCATCATCCGGCTCTGATGTCATGACCTCGGTTCGGGCTGTGGCGACCTGAATTCCGACGGATGGCTTATCAGTAACTTCTTCACGCAGGGTTGGAACCTGAGCGACAATTTTATCAGGTTGGGCAGGTGAAGTCTGCAATTTTACAGCTTCAGGCGGTTGTTGTGCGAGTTGGTTCGCCAAATTTGTCTGTTCCGTCTGGGATCCGGGTAGGGGGAAAAAAGTTGAAATCTGGGTGTCATTCAAGAAAAGCCTGGACAATACTGCCCCGGAGAGCATCAACAGAATGGCTGTCACGGTAATTATTGCTGCTTTTCTTAGTTTTTTTCCAAAACCCGAAGCCGCTGGACGGGAGTTTTCCGGCTTAACATCATCTGGATCATCCATCAGTGTTGAAAATAATGGTTCTCGATCGGCAACAGGAATATCGTCTGAGATGGAAAAAAAGGTTCCTGCTGCATTTTTTGAATCAAACCTGGTATCGGCTTCTGTTTTGTCTGCGATTTCCGTCAGGCTGCCTTCAACCAGTTTTGTAGCCTCATCCACAACATCCGGCGGAATAGTGGACAATTCCTTTGAGGCCCCAATCAGCAAACAGGTATCGCAGATATTGTTGATCAGACGTGGTACGCCGCCGCTGTAGTCAAAGATTTTTTGAAGCGTTTCTTCGGGAAATGCAGGTATGCCCGTAGCGCCGGATTTGAGGAGCCTAAAAAAAATATAATTTTTGGTTTCCTCAAAACTGAATCTGGTTAAGTGATATCGTCTTTTAATCCGCTGATTGAGTGAGCTTATGGCCGGGGTTTTCAGATCTTTCAAAAAAGAGGGGTGCGCTATAAAAATCATGATGATCGGAAAGACCCCGTTGTGACTGAATGTAGATAAATGTTTCAGCTTGGTCAGGGTTGGCATGTCCAGTTCGTGGGCATCATCAATAATCAGATAAAACCGGATATTTTCAGCATCGGACCTGAAATAATCATAAATCATATCCTGAAGAATCCCCTCATCCTCAGGGACCGGAGAAATTTCCAGCCTTGAGGCAATCCGTCGTAAAATTCCGCCATAGCCTTCATTTGGAGTGGGAATATATTCGGTGGGGCGTTTGGCTTTTTTCTTTAACACCTGAATCAGCCGCAGGCAGAGCAGGGTCTTTCCCATGCCGTATTCGCCGGTCAACACCAGAAACGGCTCCTGGGTATCAATGCCAAAAAGCAGATAAAACCATGCTTCCTTATGAGTGTTGGAGATAAAAATAACATCCGGGTTGGGATGCGTGCTGAAAGGCTCTGTTTTTAAGTGATAGAAGTCTTTAAACATGTTCGAGTGAATTCCTCACTGGCAATTTGATCTTCTGACCTGATTCCATAGCACGTATATACAAGCCATCAGCCAAACCTGCAAACAAAAAAGGAACTGCATTGACAAAAAGAGTGTTTGAAGGCTCGACAAACAGATTGTTGTTCAGGTAAACACACCAGATAGCAACAATTGCAATACGCAGATTACGCCCCATGATGCCCGACTCGGGTAATTTTCCAGTCAGTTGCGCCATTCGTCGCAGGATAAGGATTATAAAGGCCAGATATACTATAATTCCTTCCAACCCCAACTCTGTTGCGATTCCCATCAAGTGATTGTGCTGAAACTGAGTGCCTGCTTCTTCAGCGATAAACGCTGTTCGCCCTTTATACGCACGGGTGGATGCAGGGATGAACTGGGCCAGCCCGATACCCATCAGCGGGCGCTCCGAAAACATAAAATAGGACTTTTCCAGCAAGGCCATGCGGATATTTACTTCATCAACCTGATAGACGCCACCTTCCCTTCTTTCCTTCGAAAGCAGCCGTGGAGAATTAACAATTCCGACAATCAACACCAGAGCCAGGGGGAGCGAAATCAATTTCCATTTTGAAAAAGAAGTTTTATACCATCCCAGGAAAATAATAAGCGTTATAAGCAACCCCAGATACACGGACCGAGTCAGGGTAAAAAAAACAGCCGGGAAAAAAAGCAACAGCGATGCCTGATAAAAGAATCTGGTAAATCCGGTTTTTTTTTCGAGAAGATGCAGGCCACAGATAAAGCCGATCAAAATCCCGACTCCGTTAAAAGCCGCATTCAGAAAAGGCCCCCTGGCGCGTTCCATATGCAAATCCGAAATCGTAATATCGTTGATATATCTTGGAAAAACAAACTGTCGCAGGTCAAAATATTCAAAAGGAGCGATCAGACAAAGATAGATACCGAAAAAAAACAAGGTGTGAAGAATCGGCTGAACCTGATTTTCATCGCGAAGATAGTTTTTGGCATAAACATAAACGACAAAGGGAAATAAATAGCCGGTGATAAACACAAACCATGGGGAGGGGAAATACGGGCTTGTACGAAGAAAACCGGTGCGCATCATTGAAATAATACAGATCAAAACAAAAACCATCATTGTCATTTCAATGGTAATGCTACTTCTAAGGTTCACTTTTCCGTTAAACAGCCCTGCACCAAGAAATGCCAGTACCACAATGAACAATAGCCGCTCAATGGTAATATCAAATACCCCACCCATCCGCAGAATAAAGAAATGTGGCCCCATAACTGCGCTGGCGACCAGCCAACATGCCATAAGAATAGCCGGAAGCTTGGAGACATCGCCTTCCGCATTATGGCTTTTCTGCTGTTTTCCCCGAAACCACAGGAAAATAACGACGGCAGAGATAACAACAATCAGAATAAGGGGGAG
>SESB01000766.1_pt1 | contig 22886 bp, 23 predicted proteins | sample 3171441 | NCBI WGS metagenome assembly SESB01 (sample SAMN06051867, study PRJNA518727) | freshwater metagenome | biome: subpolar coniferous forest; feature: holomictic lake; material: water; isolation source: holomictic Lake 227, 6 m depth | place: Canada: near Kenora, Ontario | collected... | reverse complement strand
CACAGCTCCACAAGCAATTGTTTCTTATAAGGGAAGCAAGATCGAAGGAAAGACTTCACTTGCCGATCTCAAGGGTGCAAAGCTTGGTGCAGCTGTAGGAACAACTTCACTTGATGCGATTTCAAACCAAATCGGTGCAACACCTCAGGTATTTAACGACAACGCAGCTGGTGTTTCAGCACTGAAGAACAAGCAAATCGATGGTCTAGTTGTAGATCTACCAACTGCTTTCTACCTTTCAGGTGTTGAAGTTCCAAAGGGTCTAATTGTTGGACAGCTTCCATCAACAGGTGCTGGAGATCAGTTCGGTCTCTTGCTATCAAAGGGCAGCAAGCTAACTTCATGTGTTTCAAAGGCAGTAGATTCAATTACAGCTGATGGAACATTGGCAGCAATTACAGATAAGTGGCTAGCAACTGATGCTGGCGCTCCTGTATTGAAGCCTTAATAGAAACTAAGAAGTAAACACGGTAGTTTGGCGGCCATGTCAGAGACACAAAACTCTGCGTGGTCGCCAAGCTCACGTGAGATTCAACGCCGCCAATCAAGGCGTGCAATAAGCCGCAAGCAAGCAGGTATTGCTGCGGCTTCTTCAATTCTCGTGCTCGGAACATTGCTAACGATTCTTGTTACCTCACCTGGCTGGGAAACAGTTAAGTCCACATTCTTTGACATTCAATATGGAAAAGAAGTATTCCCCACTGTCATCAAGGGTTTGTGGATCAATCTGCAGTTAACTTTCATTGGCGGTGCGGCAATTGGTGTGATCGCACTTGGCTTGGCACTTATGCGGACCACAAAGTCTCCGGCCCTGACTCCCTTTCGATTTCTAGCAACCGCATACGTTGATATTTTCCGTGGCGCACCACTTATTTTGATTATTTTGTTAGTTGGGTTTGGCGTTCCGGCACTTGGCTTAAAAGGCGTTTCAAGCAATGTAATTTTCTTGGGCACTGTCGCCGTTGTGCTTACTTATTCAGCCTACGTTGCTGAAGTTATTCGTAGCGGAATTTTATCGATCCACCCAAGCCAGCGAGCAGCAGCTAGATCTTTGGGATTAACTTCAGGTCAAACTATGCGTTACGTAGTTTTACCTCAAGCGATTCGACGTGTTGTTCCGCCACTGCTAAATGACTTTGTTTCTTTGCTCAAGGACACTGGCTTAGTTTCAATCCTAGGAGTAACGGATGCTGTTCGGGCTGCTCAAATAAATGCCAGCCGAACCTTTAATTACACACCATATGTTGTAGCTGCAATCTTGTTCTTGCTTATAACAATTCCTATGACTCGCTACACAGACCGTGCTATCAGACAGCGCACTAGTGCCCAGAATTCTGAAGGTGCAATCTGATGAGCAATGTTTTAGAGCTAGTTAACATTCGTAAATCCTTTGGATCCGAACTTGTCTTAAACAATCTTTCGTTGACGGTTCCGGAACACACAGCAACAGCTTTAATTGGCGCATCAGGATCTGGTAAATCCACATTGCTTCGCTGTATTAATTTGCTGGAATCAATCGATGACGGACAAATCTTTTTAGATGGCGATGAAATTTCAGATCCGCATATCAATGTAGATGATGTCCGCCGTCGCTTAGGTATGGTTTTTCAATCCTTTAATCTCTTTCCACACAAAACAGTTTTGGAAAACATCACGCTTTCGCCAATAAAGGTGCAAGGTAAAAGTAAAGATGAAGCAAATACAGCGGCACTAGAACTGTTGAAGCGCTTTGATCTTTCAGATAAAGCTGATCAGTATCCAGATCGCCTTAGTGGGGGACAGCAGCAACGTGTTGCGATTATTCGATCGTTAGCTGTTAATCCACGCTTGTTGTTGCTAGATGAAGTCACATCTGCACTTGACCCTGTTCTAGTTAATGAAGTTCTAACCGCTGTTCGGGATTTAAAGAGCGATGGAATGACCATGGTGCTGGCTACACATGAAATGGGCTTTGCCACGCAGGTTGCTGATGAAGTTTGTTTCTTAGAATCAGGAAACATTGTTGAGCGAGGAACTGCAGATCAGGTGCTTCATAATCCGCAGAATCCAAAGACGCAAGAGTTTTTAAAGCGCGTGCACCAGGCTGGTCGGTTGTAGTGATTGAATTTCCCAGCGCATCAATCCCGCTCCTTGCTTATGCAGCCGGTGATGCTTTTGGTGTTTATTATGAATTCTTAGAACAAACACCAAAAGATATTCCACAAGTTTTATTACCAAAAGTTGGATGGCCCTTGGGTGGAGTCAGCGATGACACGCTACTTTCGATATTGACAATAAAGTCATTGAGCAAGAAGACACCAACAGATGCTGCTGCATTCTTTTTGGAAGAATTACGTAAAGCTGTTCCGCGTTTGAGGGGACTTGGGCCAACGACCAGAACTGCACTTGGTTTAGAGGTAAAAGACGGCGAACGCGGAAATATTGGGGATACAAATGGCGCGATCATGCGGACTGCCCTGTGTGGGTTGTATCTAAAAGAAAATCGTAATGAATGGATTAAGGCGCTTGTAGAAGTAACTCATAAGTCACCTAAAGCAGTTGAGTGCGCTCAAATTGCAGCGGGACTTTTTGCAGGAGAAGAGTTTCCCGATTATTCAGATTGGAATCCGCCAACTGAAGGAATTTCACTTGATCCGTTAGAAACATTGCAAGCGGTTGTGTGGGTAGTTCAACATGCCGAAAATTGTGCTGAAGCATTTGCACTCGCATGTTCCTTAGGGGGAGATACTGACACTGTTGCAGCCTTAGCTGGTGCACTTTTTGTTGCGCGCTGGCCAGAAAAGGCTGATTTCTATTCCATTCTTTGGCTCAATGATGTTAAGTGGGATGAGATTGAGACAGATCTTCGGGAGTGTGCAGAGATGTTGGAGCAGGTCTATGGCTAAAAAAGTTTGGGTGCAGGGCCCGATTTCATTAGACACCGTTGTCTATGTCTCCAAATTTCCAACCCCAGGCTCATTCATGAATTCACTTCGCACGGAAGAGAGAACTGGTGGAACTTCTGCAAATGTTGCACTTGGATTGTGTACCGCTTCAGTTGAAACAGGCTTTGTGAGTTATATAGGTAATGATGACATCGGCACGCAGTTGTTAAGCGAGTTACAACAGAGCCTAATTACAGATCTAATAATTACTAAAATCGATGATAAATCTAACCATGCATTGGTTTTAGTAGATGAAAAATCTGAACGAACTATTATCTCAATGAGTACTCCACATTTGCGCGAACTTAGAATGGACAATGTTCCATTCAAAGCTGGAGAAGTTGTTGCGTTTATTTTGTGGCGTGAAGAGTTCCTTGGAGACCTAAAGAGTGCACAAGCTGCTGGATGTTTTACAGTTGTTGGTGCAGGTGCACTTGCTGATGTATCTGTGACTCATGCTGACTTACTTATTGGATCTAGAAATGATTTTTCCAGTGACTTGAATCCGTTAGACCATCTAGGTCGGTTTACTTCAATAGTCCTGACCGATGGTATCAATGGCTCCGTTGCATATAGCGGCAGTGATGAAATCAAGCAGCCCGCGTACGAAGTTGAAGTAGAAGACACCACAGGTGCGGGTGATGCATTTATCGCAGGCTATCTCGCAGGAATCGCCTACGAATTAACTGCTGCTCAATCTTTGGAAATAGCAGCGCAGTGGGCCGCAACCGCAGTCCAATTCCATTCATCAATTCCACCAGCCTTTGAAGTAGTTAAACAACAATGGGGAATAGACTTAATTCCATGAGCGCATTTAATCAACGTATTCAGCCACTTCGTGATCTCATGAAGACTAAGGGACTAGATGCGTTTGTCCTTCGTCGAAATCCAAATTTAGCGTGGGCAATTGCAGGACGTGCACATGTTCCAACAACAATTGATGCGGCTTGTTTTGATCTGATTATTACCCAGGATTCGGCACTAGCAATTACAAATGTTGTTGAAGCACCGCGCCTAATTGCAGAAGAAATGCCAAGTGAAGTAACCGTACAAACTGTTAAGTGGTCAGAAGGTCGTGACCCTCAACTGCCAACTGGATCAAAAGTTGGTAGCGATCAACCCGGTGCAGACCGAATTGACTTAGGTGTTGAAGTTGAAATAATGCGAGCATCTTTAATCGCTTCTGATGTCGAACGTTTTAAAGAGATTTGTGTGGATGCAGCCGTGGCACTTGGAAATGCGATGAAACAAGTAGAAAGCACAGATCGCGAAATAGACGTTGCCGGATTAATCACTCATTCGTTGTGGCAAGCTGATTTAGAGATTGCATTCTTAGGTGTTGCTGGTGCTGATCGGGTTCATAAATTTAGACACCCATTGCCAACCGATGCAGTTATTGGAAATCGAGTTTCTGCATCAATCTGCGCAAAACGGAAAGGTTTAATTGCATCAGTTACCCGCATCGTTAACTTTGGTGAAGTTACTGATTCGATGGTTAATGAGTACACATCTATTTTTAAAGTTGAAGCGGCGCTGTTAGATGCGACCATTGTCGGCAAGCCGTTTTCAGATCCGATAAATGCAGCCATCGCTGCATATCCAGCCAATGGCTTTGATGCCGATGAATGGACCAGGCACCACCAGGGTGGTCCAACAGGATTCTTGCCAAGAGATTGGCCAGCTAATCAGGGCTCAACGCGCTTGATTGCCGAAAATCAACCCATTGCCTGGAACCCAACGGGCAAAGGATGGAAGGCCGAAGACACGATCCTGGCGACATCTTCAGGCGTAAAACTGCTGACATTTGACCCAGAATGGCCGACTTTTGAGGTCAATGGTCGGACCAGAGCATTCTTGCTCGCCCGCTAGGGATCATCACAGTCCCATAACGAAGCGCGAAATTGCCTGTTTGGCATTGACTCGCATGTTTTAGAGTGGCACTCTCCTCCAAGAGGTCTTACCACTGGAGGTAAAAATTGAGCACTGTCGCTCTCGTCGCACTAGCGCGCCCTACCTTCGACCTCGGATGCGCTCAAGCAAACTTCGATAGCGCTCGGGCGTTATTAACTGAGCTCGGTGCAACAGTGGTCGGACCAGCCGAATTGGTAATGACAGTTGATGATGTTGCAGCGGTAACACTTCCAGAAGCTGACCTTCACATTTTATTTATGGCTTCTTTTTCAGATGCATCACCAGCTGTTGAATTACTAGGAAAAGTAAAAGGTCCTGTCCTTGGTTGGTCGATGCGCGAACCAGGAGAAGTAGGCGAGCGTTTGAAATTGAATTCAATGTGTGGCGTCAATCTTGCTGCACATGCATTGATGAATGTGGGCCAATCAATCCGCCATATTCATGGAAATGCAGATGAGCCTCAAGTACGTGCTGCAATCAAAGATGCGCTCGCAGGGAAAATGCCAGAAGCAACAACACCAAAAAATGTTGTCGGAGAACTTGGCAGTGAAGCAGATGCGCAAAAAGCATTTGATTGGTTAAAGGGAAAGAAGATCGGTGCTGTTGGCGAAGCACCAATTGGATTCACTCCATGTGTTTATGACGCGCAACAGATTCGTTCACTTTTTGGATTAGATATTCGTCAAATTTCTATTGATGATGCATTTGGAAAGATTTCAGAAGTTAAAGAAGAGGCTCGCGAATTAGCCTACGCAGGAGCTGTTGCCGCGCAACCGTCACTTGCATCTGTAAATGTTGATGAAGCTAAAAAAGTTTATGGTGTTGAAGTTGCGCTAGATAAATGGCGCGAAGATGAATTGCTTGATGCAATCGCAATACGTTGCTGGCCAGAGTTTCCTACTGAAATGGGAGCGTGTATTTGCTCATCTCTAGGTCGATTATCAGATCGTGGAACTGTTACAACCTGCGAACGCGATGTACTAGGCGCAGTAACAATGATGATGTGCGAAGCACTTGGATCAGATGAAAACTACCTCGTAGATATCGTTGACTTAGATGCTTCACAAGGGTTAGTGCGCTTATGGCACTGTGGATCTGCAGCGACAAAACTGGCAGCTGATCCAAAGAATGCAACACAAACAACACACTGCAATCGCAAACTTGGCGTTGCAGGTAATTTTCCGCTCAAGACCGGACCAGTAACGCTGTTCCGTATTGATCGGGATGTAGATCCGAGCAATCGCACGGGTTTACGCATGGTTGTGAGCCGAGGGGAATCAATCCCAGCTCCCAATCACTTCCAAGGCAATACAGCAACGGTTATCACTCAACCTGATGCCGCTGCGTTAGTGAATGGAATAGTCACTGGTGGATATCCGCATCACTTGGTCATCTCGTGGATCGATGTGCGACCAGGTATTCGTCAGATGGCAAAAATGTTAGGGATTCCCCTCACAGAATGGTAAACAACAACTACAAACCCTCGAAAGCAAGGATAAAAATGAAAACTAAAGGACACAAAGCCTTTGCTTCACTCCGCGCTGGTGTAGTTGCAACAGTTGCTGCGGCACTTGTTGTAACACCACTTGCGGTTGCACATGCTGAAGATATGCCAACATTTGGCAAGGTCTGCGCAACAGAAGGAATTAGCACAGGGCAAAAGACAACATCACTTATCTGTCAAAAGAATGCTGCCGGAAAGTTAACATGGCAGCGCGTTCGCTTGGGTGGCTCAAACGCAGCACCTGTAGCAAACCTAACTCCACCAAAGGGTTCAATTGAATTCCACCACTGGCGTTCAGAAGACAAGGTAGTTCTACAAGGAATTATTGATGACTTCCAAGCTAAATATCCGGGAACAAAGATCACACAGGTAATCACTGATTCAACTAATTACCAGAACCTTGAACTTTCAAAGGTCAGCGTTAACCCAAAGGCTGCATTAGTAACAATTTTCCGCGGCCAGCAGTTCACTGACTTCTCGAAGGCAAACATGATGGCTGATTTGTCTAACGAGCGCTTTGTCAAGCAAAACGTTATTCAGTCAGCTCTTACACCAGGAATTCTAAACGGAAAAGTTTATGCGGTTCCTTACCAATCACTATTTAACAACCCTATTTACAACACAGAAATGTTTGCAAAGAATGGTTGGAAGACACCAACAAACTGGACTCAGCTCCTTGCTTTCTGTAAGACCTCAAAGGCAAAGGGAATCATTCCTTTTGCTTGGCCTGCAGCTACAAAGGGAAATGCTGGGCAGATTATGAACGCAATGATGATGAACTCTGATTCATCAATTGATGCAATCACAAAGCATGTAAATGACATTCAGGCTGGTAAGGAACTTGTTACTGATGCATGGTTCAAGGGAATTGCGACAAAGTATGCTCAGATGAACGATGCTGGCTGCTTCCCTGACAATGTTGTTGCATACACAGATGTTGCCGCTCAGGCAGACTTCGCAGCTGGCAAAGCTGCAATCTACCCAACTGGAACATTTGGAATGGGCCCAATTAAGGCACTCAATCCAGCAATGGCCGGAAAGATGGGCATCTTTGGAATGATCGTTGTTGATTCAAAGCCAATTTACGAAGGAATCACAAACAACACATTCATGTTCTCAATTAACCCTAAGTCGAACAGCACAGATCAAAAGATCGCTCGTGCTTTCATGTCATACCTTCTAACAGCACCTGTTGCTCAGAAGTATGCAGTGGGAACATCACAGCACGTATCAGTGATCAACGTTGACTATGCAGAAAACATTGACTTGCTGAACACATCTGTAATCATGGGCAAGAAGCTAGTACTTGCACCACGCTTCTTGTTCACCAACGGAGCAGTTGCAACACCAGTTGAGCTAGCTCTTATGGCAATTGGTTCAGGTAAGTCTGTGTCAGACACGCTTGCTGATGCAGCAAAGCAGATTAAGACAGCCCTAGGCGCTTGATCTCAAAGGCGAATCAAAATCACATCGGCACCCCACAAGGGGGTGCCGATGTGATTGCGCCTGTCAAAAAATCTCGTAGGACGAAGGAAAAGAGAATCCTGTTGTGGATGGCGTTACCAGCCTTTGCAGTTTATGCTGCACTTTATCTGTACCCTGCGCTTTCAAATCTGCTGTATGCAACACAAAAATGGGATGGAATTACAAAACCTAAATTCACGGGTTTGCACAATATGACCTACCTGCTAACACAGGATGATCTATTCAGAAAAGCTCTTGGAAACAACTTACGCTTCATGCTCGTAGTGGTCATTTTCCAAACAGCTTTTGCTCTGCTTTTTGCGACATTCTTATTGAAGAATTCAAAGACGAATATTTTTTTAAGAATAGTTTTCTTTTTCCCAACAATTTTGTCATCTGTTTCAGTTGGAATTATCTGGACATTTTTATACGACCCAAATTACGGATCAATTACCGCGTTTTTAAAAGCCATTGGCATGGGTGCACACGCCCCTCTTTGGCTTGGTAACGAAAGAATCACTCTTTATTCAATTGCCCTCACCCAAGTTTGGTTCCATACGGGACAGATGATCGTTATTTATGTAGCTGGCCTACAGCAGATTCCAAAAGAATTGTATGAAGCGGCTGAAGTAGATGGTGCCTCACGTTGGCAGCAATTTAAGGGAATTACATGGCCAATGGCCCTTCCAACTACTGCCGTCGTTGTTGCCTATACAACGATTCAAACTTTTAGAGCCTTTGATTTGATTTTTGCAATGACTGGCGGCGGTCCAAGCTACGCCTCCGAAATCTTGGTAACTCAGATTTACAACACAGCTTTTATTAGCCAGAAATTTGGTTATGCCTCTGCTCAATCCATCGTCCTAGTTGTGCTGGTTTTGTTCATTACTTGGCTGCAACGTAAGACTTTGCGAGTTAATGATGGGACCAAGTAATGTATAAAGCACTCCGAGGTAGCCTTCTTACAATCTATGCGGCAATTATTCTTGTTCCGTGCATGATTGTGATGACGGGCGCATTTAAGACTGACTTTGAGATTTATACAAAGCCATTGTCTCTTCCAGCGGTGTGGAGCTTTGCTAACTTTCGAAAATTGTTCTTGGAAAGCAATATTGCAGTACCGTTCATGAATAGCGTTATTGTGTCCGCGTTTTCCGTCTTCTTTACTCTTTTATTTGCAAGTTTGGCCGCATATTCAATATCACGACTAATGACAATTACTGGCAAAGTTCTTTTCTTGTTATTTTCGCTTGGATTAGCAATACCCGGCCAAGTTAATATCATTCCTATTTATCACCTTTTCGTACAGTTGCACCTAAATAACTCGTTGTTCGGATTGATCCTTGTCAATATTGCACTCACACTTCCAATCTCAATTTTTATTCTCTCCGCATTCTTCAAAGACTTGCCAAAAGAAATGTTTGAGTGCGCTGGAATGGATGGGGCAGGCCAATTCAGAATTTATCGCTCGATTGCATTGCCATTATCAAAGCCAGCACTTGGAGCTACAGGAATTTTCCTCTTCGTCATTTGTTGGAATGACCTGCTGTACCCACTCATGTTGATTACCGAAGCAGGTAAGAAGACTTTGCCTCTCGTACTAATTGACTATAAAGGTGAGTATTTTGCAAGTTACAGCATGCAGTTTGCGGCAATTTTGGTTGCTTCATTACCAATGGTTGCCATGTATCTATTCATGCAGCGAACATTCCAAGCAGGCCTAACAGCCGGTGCGGTTAAAGGCTAAACATGAGCGCCGTTACCCCCTTAGCGCCTCAGCGCGCAGCTCGAATTGCCACACAACTAATTGAATTAATTGAGTTGCAAAAATTAGCTCCTGGCAACAAGTTGCCACCAGAACGTCAGCTTGCAGATTTGCTTGAAGTAAGTCGTCCAAGCCTGCGTGAGGCATTACATATTTTGCAGGCGCAAGGTTTAGTTCAAATCAAGCATGGTCAAGGAACTTTTGTTCAGGAACCGATTGTTGCGCAAGAGCTCCGAGCTTCCATGATGACTAAAACTCATGGACTTAACGAATTGTTTGATGCACGTGAAGTTTTAGAAGTACCCGCTGCTAGATGGGCTGCCGAAAAAGTCACAAAAGAGGATATTCGTTTACTTCGGGCTACACTAAATCAAATCGATACCGTAACTGCTACGAAGCCACTTGATTACGATCAACTACAATTGCTAGACGCAAAATTCCATTTAACAATTGTGGGTATTGCAGGAAATCGTTTCATCAATCAAACTCTTAACGTTTTGCAAGATGTGATGAGAATGTCTATGGAAACGACCTTGCGGTTACCTGGGCGTTCGGATATTTCACGAAACGAACATAATGAGATTTTTGCTGCGATTGAAAGTGGAAATGGTGAGCTAGCTTCGCGTCTTACACTTCAACACATTTCAGGTGCGCGTGCAACAGCTCTGGAAGATGCAAAGAAGAAAGTGAACAGTTGAGTTCAGTTCAAGCAGTTTGTGTTGGAGTAATCACGATAGACACAGTTGCATTAGTTGATAGATATCCATCAGAAGATGAACGAGTCATTGCCCATGAAATTGTGCGCGGAGGCGGCGGTCCCGCCGCAGTTGCTGCGGTTGCATTAAGCCGTTTGGGTGTTAAGACCGCAATTATTGGAACAATCGGTGATGATGCTGATGGAAAAGAAGTTCTGCGAATATTTGAAAAAGAAGGTGTTGATACTTCAGGAATTTCAATTGGGGATTCACCAACCGCCGGAAGTGTCATTGTTTCATCACTAGAACGAAGCACTAGAGCTATCAATACGCGCCAACCAATGAATCAAGCACCTGTAAATGCGGCAGCCATGAAAATAGTCTCTGAAGCTCAATGGATTCATGTTGATCATGTTGGCGTTAATCGTCTTGCTGAACTTGGAATATCCCGTGGACATGGCCCACTGATCTCCTTTGATGCTGGATATGGAGTTGAAAACTTTGATCCTATAACTGTTGATTTATTTGTTCCTACAGATCGTCAAATGGCTTTGCGCTATCCAGGCGTAGATCTTGGAGTCGCTCTTGAAAATGATTCGATGAAAGCCGGTAACACCGTAGTTGCAACCCAAGGTTCAGCAGGTAGCTCAGGTTTCTCACCAGAAACAGGCTTAGTTACTGCATCAGGATTTAAAGTCGATGTTAAAGGGACTTTAGGGGCAGGAGATGTTTTCCACGGGGCACTTGTCGCACAGATAATTCAGGGCTTTCCATTACAAGAAGCTATGCGTCGCGCTAATGCTGTTGCAGCACTTTCATGTCTTGGGTTAGACGCACAATCAAAGATTCCAACTACAGCCGAACTCAATGCATACCTGGAGGCACAACAATGAGAAAGCCACTTACAAAATTAGCTCGTCCTTCAGGTGCACTAGCCATGGTTGCTGTCGATCAACGAGAAGCACTTCGTGGAATGTTTGCACCTCACCAGAACACGCCAGTACCGGATTCGCAATTAACTCAATTTAAAGTTGATGTTGCACGGGAACTTTCACCATTCGCATCTGCTTTATTAGTGGATCAAGAATTTGGTATCGATGCAATTATTGATCAGAGAGCATTACAAGGATCTTGTGGACTGATTGCAGCAGCTGATTTATTAGTAGGCCCACCGGGTGGAGCAGCAACAGATACTGCTGTTGATCCTGATATTGATCCAATTCGTATGCGCGATATTGGAAGTGTCGGTCTGAAGTTTCTCGTTCTGTGGCGTAACGATGAATCTCCAGATTCTCGTGCAAAACTCGTAGAAGATTTCAACAAGCTGTGTGAAGTGTCAGGGCTACCTTCAATCATTGAAATCATCGTAAAGCCACCGACAGATTCATCACGCAGCTTTAATCGCGAAGAAGAGTTGATTATTGCTGCTCGCGAGGCGGCGGCATGGAAGCCAGATCTTTATAAAGCTGAGGTTCCATTCCATGGCGAGGGAGATCTCAATTTAGTTACTAAGAATGCGGAAAGAATTTCAGAGGCTATTGGATCACCTTGGGTAGTTCTTTCAAACGGTGTAAAACAACCGTTCTTTAATGATGCGGTTAAGGCTTGTGCAATGGGTGGTGCGAGTGGATTCCTCGCAGGACGTGCAGTCTGGGCCGACATCGTTGGCTCGCCAGATATCCCTAAGGCACTTCAGGAAGTTTCTATTCCACGTTTACAACAGTTGGCAGAGATCGTTGATACACATGCAAAGCCATGGACTAGTTGGTAATCAGCTCAATCATTCTCTTTACTGCCAACTCGGGATGAATCGGATTTAAGAGCCTTACATTTCCAATGGGAGTTTCATTCCAAAAACTCATACCATCGGCATTTATTTTCACCTCTCCGGTAAGTGAAGTTTCAAAAAACTCAGGTGCCAACAAAGATAAAACTGCGATTGGATCATGGGGGATGGTCCAGTCTTGATTTCGGGGTTGAATCCAACTCATGATTTCTGAATAAAGTAATGGTCCTAAATGAGGCGCTTTACTTATTAGTTCTATCTCTTGCTTTCGAATAATGGTTTTTTGCGAGCTCGGTAAATCTAAAATCGAGATTGGAATCTTTGATTCCAGGACGACTCTTGCGGCTTCGATGTCACACTTAAAGTTATGTTCAACTCTAGATTGAGTAAAGTCGCCTCCCATTATCCAAACTCGTTTAACATTCTTTTCAAAGTCGTCGGAAGCCTGTATTGCCCGCGCAATATTTGTTAATGGCCCAATTGCAATAACATCAATAGATTTGGGTTGGGTATTGACTGCGTCAATAAGAAAATCAACTGCTGAAGTAGTTTGAGGTGTGAATGAATCTAAATTCTTAATGTTTTTACCCTCTGAACCCGACACCCACACTTCGCGACCAGAAATGGGCTTGCTTTGACCAAGATATGTGGGAATGGTCCTATTGACCAAAGAACATAGATGCATCGCAATTGCAGAGCGTAGGTGAACATCACCATAAACAGCTGTGATGCCAATTAAATCAACCTCTTTTGAACCCAACAAAACCGCTAAAGCCAGTGCATCATCTACATCGGTACCTATATCGGTATCGAGGATGACCTTATGCATTAGCCCCAGAGTTCTTTGATTTCAACTACTCGGCCTTCATTAATGCTCGTGTGAGCAGCAAGACCGGTAACCACGCTGGTAACGCCATCTTTTAAAGTAACTTCAGCAGGAGTTGAGTTTAGGATTGCATCGCGAAATCTTGTGTGCTCAATGTATGAAGCGCCGTAGTGATGTCCCATGTATTTAACATCGTAGTTGTGAACAATCTTCTGCTCACTGCCAGGTGTGCGCGCAGCACCTGTCTTCCAACCAGATAGCTTTCCAATTGAATCGCGGCGAGATGCCCGTACAACCTGTGACGGCAAGAACGATTCGATCTTTCCTTCATCTCCAATAATTGTCAGAATCTCTTTATCAAAGGAACCTTCGCCAAACATGCACAGATCTAACATGCCGCGGGCACCGTTTGCGTATTCCAAAACAACGTACGCGTTATCTAACATGTTAGCTTGCTTGCCATCATATTTTTCATCAAGGTGATTAACGCTTTGACCACCAGAGGCAAAAACGCGTACTGGTTGTTCGCCAACCACAATGTCCATCAAGTTGAAGTAGTGACAACACTTTTCAACCAAAGTTCCACCTGTGCGATCTGCGAATCGATTCCAGTTATCAACTTTTGGATAAAAAGGTTCGCGGTGTTCACGAATTGAAACTTGATGGATTTTTCCTGCTTCACCTTCTTGGGCGCGAGCGATTGCTTCAGCAACAGGAGGCATGAATCGATATTCAAGGCCCATCCATGTCATGCCACTTCGCTTGTCATCCCACGAAAGAATTGATTTCAAATCTTCAATAGTTGTTGCTAATGGCTTTTCAACAAAAACTGCTAAATCTGTTGCAAGTGCATCTTTTAAAACGGCTGCATGTGTGTCATTCGGTGTTGCGATTATTACCGCGTCGATTAAACCGGAATCCAGTAGCGCTCGGTGATCGCTAAACACCTTTGCACCGGGGGCCATGGCAAGAGCTGCTTCTTGGGATGGCACATGTGGATCGCTCAGTGCGGTGACGACCGCCCCGCCCATGACCTTGATGTTCTCAATGTGCTCGCGGCCCATGCTGCCCGCGCCGATAATCCCGTATCGAAGCTCTGTTTTCATGGCAACAGGTTAGACCACTGTGAGAAATTTGGGCAGGGGGCTAGACGAAACACGCTCAACTGTCCTAGACTCCGGCAAGAGGTCAGACCACTACCCATTTATAGGCGAAGAGAGGCGTGTGTAGACATGGCAATAACTCCACCGCAGTTTCTGCTTCATCACGATGGCGACAATGTCGCTGTTGCAATGACAGATCTGCAACCAGGAACAATTCACGGTCGTTCCGTGAAAGAGGGAACCGAAAGCACTGCGGTGTTAAATCACGCGCTTCCTCTTGGACACAAATTTGCACTCACAGATCTTGCTGAGGGTGACGCAATTATTAAGTACGGCATCAAAGTCGGACTTGCATCAGCTGCCATCAAAAAAGGCGATTACATTCACACACACAACATGAGGAGTTATCGATGGGAAGCAAGCCGCGCTTAATGGGATACCGCCGCGAAAACGGCACTATGGGTATTCGCAATCACGTAATTATTTTGCCTCTCGATGACCTTTCAAATGCTGCTGCAGAAGCTGTTGCAAAAGTTATTCCAGGCACGATGGCACTACCACACGCATTTGGTCGTCTGCAGTTTGGTGAAGATCTTCAACTAACTTTTGACACACTCATCGGTACTGGCGTAAACGCCAACGTTGCCGCAGTTGTTGTCATTGGTATTGAACCAAAGTGGACACAACGTGTTGCTGATGGAATTGCAAAGACTGGAAAGCCAGTTGCAGCATTTTCAATTGAAGGCAAGGGCGATCTACAAGTTATTCAAGAAGCTAGCCGTGTTGCAGCGATGTTCTTACAAGATGCATCTGGTCTTGTTCGCACCGAAGCTGAAATGGGCGACATGATCATGTCAATCAAGTGCGGAGAGTCAGATACAACTTCTGGTCTCGGCTCCTGCCCAACAACATCCGAGGCAGTAGACCGTTGGGTTGAAGCCGGCGGAACTGTGTTCTTTGGAGAAACTTCAGAGCTAACTGGCGGCGAGCATCTAATTGCAGAGCGTTGCATTGATGCTGCTACTCGTGATTTGTTCCAGCAAACGTATGACAACTACATCAAGGTTATTGAAGCAACTGGTGCAAACCTACTGGGCTCACAGCCAACACAAGGAAATATTGCTGGTGGTTTAACAACTATTGAAGAAAAAGCACTTGGAAATATTGCAAAGACAGGATCGGTGCCAGTTGTTGGTGTTCTAACACCTGCACAAATGCCTGATCCTGCAAAGCCTGGCTTGTACTTCATGGATTCATCATCTGCTGCAGCAGAGTGCGTAACTCTGATGGCTGCTGGTGGCGCAGTCATCCACTTGTTCCCAACAGGACAAGGAAACGTTATCGGCAACCCAATCGTTCCGGTATTGAAGCTCACTGCGAATATCAAGACTGCTAAGTCAATGTCTGAGCACATTGACCTAGATGTTTCTGGAGTCCTTCGTTACGAATACGACATGACTAAGGCTGGCGACATGATGATGGATGTCATTTATGACACTGTTAACGGACGTCTATGCAAGGCTGAAGTTATGGGTCACCGCGAATTTACATTCACGAAGTTGTATATCTCAGCCTAATGATTCTGATTTCAGAAGATGTATGGGGAGCTCCCTTCCAAGCTTTGGAGGGGAGTTTTCCCATTATTCGCAATGATGATTTGTGGAGTAATCCCGAAGAGCTTCAAGCTTCATTAAAAGATGTAACAGCATTAGTAGTTCGCAATCGCACAAAGGTAACTGCAGAAATAATTGCAGCTGCTCCAAAGCTAAAGGTGATTGCTAGAGCCGGTGTTGGATTAGACAATATTGACATTAAAGCTGCAGATGCGGCAGGGGTTGTTGTGGTCGCAGGACTTGGTGCAAACGCAGTAAGTGTTGGTGAATTAACTCTTGGACTTGCTTTAGCTTTACTTCGTAACGTCCCGGGCCATGATGTGGCAACACGTGAGGGCGGCTGGGTGCGCACACCAGGTCGCGAATTATCAGGATTAACTTGGGGACTCTTGGGGTGCGGTGCTACCGGTCTTGCAACAGCAAAACTTTTGCAAGGTTTCGGCTGTTCAATAATTGGATACGACCCATATGCAAAGAACTTATCAAATATCGAATTAACATCTTTTGATGATGTTTTAAAGCGCAGCGACGTTGTCAGTATTCACATGCCTTCAACAGCAGAGACAAATGGAAGCATCAATGCCGCATCACTTGCTTTGATGAAGCCAGATGCGATCATCGTCAACGTTGGACGCGGAGAAGTTATTAACGAGGCTGATTTGATTGCCGCCCTAAAGGCAAAAACCATTGCTGGGGCAGCACTTGATGTGCGAGCACAGGAGCCACCTGTTAAGGGTGAAATGGAAGAGATTCCTAACTTAATTCTGACGCCTCACGTGGCTGGTATTACTAAAGAAAGCCAACTGCGAATCAATCAAATTCTTACTTCAAATATTGAACTCGTTCTAAACTCTAAGCCTGCTACCCACGCAGTGGGTGCTTTAAAGGAAAGCAGCAACTAAATGCCTCAGCTAACTGTTGGTTCGGCAATAGATAAAGCAACTTCTTTGTTGGAAGCAGCAGGTGTCCCTTCTCACGAAGCAGCAACAACTGCGCGGTGCATAGTTGCCAGTGATCGCTGGGGGATTGGTAGCCATGGATTGATGCGCTTGCCTTTTTATCTTTCACGTTTACAAGCAGGTGGAATCAATCCAAAAGCACAGTTGAAAACTGTTACAGATCTACCAAGCCTTGTTGTCTTTGATGGTGATGATGGTCTTGGGCATTGGCAGTTGCAAAAGGCAGCAGAACTTGCATCAGAGCGCGCACTTGTTAACGGAATTGCAGCTGTCGGTGTTGGACGATCCAATCACTGTGGTGCACTAGGAATCTATGTATGGCCAATGATTAATCGTGGATTAGTTGGAATTGCATTTAGTACTGGCCCAGCAGTTATGCCTCCATGGGGTGGAAACAAGCCTTTGCTTTCAACTTCACCAATTGCTGCAGGTATTCCAACGAATCCGCCAACCGTTGTTGACCTTGCAACAAGCGCTGTAGCTCGCGGAAAAATTCAGGCAAAAGCTCAAGCTGGCGCAGAATTAGAACCAGGATGGGCATTTACAAAAGATGGCGCACCAACAACTGATGCAAAAGAAGCGTTGGCTGGAATGTTGGCACCCCTTGGTGGAGTTAAGGGATATGCAGTTGCAGTTCTTGTTGAATCATTAACAGGAATGTTGATTGGCCCAACACTTGCAAAAAATATTCCAGATATGTTTGCAGCTAGCCAAGATGCACTGCCACAACAGATCTCACATTTTGTCATTGCTATTGATGCTTCAAAGTTATCTGTCGATGGAAACACAAGCAGACCAGCAGAATTTGCGGCAGAAGTCACCGCTGCAGGTGGTCGCCTGCCTGGCTCTAATCGTGTGAATCCCGAGAAGTTGGTGGATTCAGATGAGATCACTATTACTGATCAAGTTTTCGCACAGTTGGGCTTTTAAATGGTTAAGACATATGCACCGGGCTTTGCTCTCATTTCAGGTTTGGTAGCAGTTGCTTTTCAGATAAACCACATCCAATCAGCGGTTAGCCCATTAGCGTTGTGCGTTGCATTTGGTTTTCTGGTTGCAAACTTCATTAAATGGCCAGCGTTTGCTGCCCCTGCAACAAAGCTTTCAAGCAAAACTATTATGCGAATTGGCGTTGCATTACTTGGCGCACAAGTAAGCGTTGCTTCCCTTCGCGAAATTGGATTAAAGGGTGTTATCACTGTCGTTGTCGTTGTCACGTTTACCATTTTTGGAATTCTTGGACTGTCAAAATTATTTAAAATGTCTGGCGATCTTGGGCTCCTTATTGGAGTCGGGTTTGGAGTTTGTGGTGCAACTGCTGTTGCAGCAATACGTCCTCAAACTCGAGCAACCGAAGAAGAGACTTCATATGCAATTGCTCTGATTTCTTTGTGCGGAACTCTTTCTATTTTTCTTTTGCCACTTATAGGTCATGCCATTGGATTAGACACCCGTGAATTTGGTTCGTGGGCAGGAGCTGCTGTACATGATGTTGGCCAAGTAGTTGCAACCGCATCAGTGTGGGGCGATGGCGCTGATAAATATGCAATCGTTGTGAAACTTTCACGAGTCTGCTTGTTAGCTCCAATAGTTTTGATTCTGTCGATCCGCCATCGTCGTTGGCTAACATCACAAGGTAAAGAACAAACAGCAACTGCAAAGATTCCATTGATTCCATACTTTGTTCTTGGCTTCATTGCTGTTGCCATAATTCACAACTTGGTTGACATCAATGCGCGACTTCTGGCTGACATTGTCTTTACAAGCAAGTTGATGCTCGGTGCAGGATTAGTTGCACTTGGTTCGGGAGTTCGTTGGAAAGCGATTCGCGCGATTGGTCCGCGTCCCATGGCAATGGGCATGATCGCCTGGGTGATTGTTGCCGGCGTTGCCCTGGCTGCGGTTAAAGTGACGGGGCTGTAGTCTTCAAGCATGTGTAGCAAAGTGGTGTGTAGAAATTGTGGAAAGTTCACCTGGTCAGGCTGCGGTGAACACATTGAAGAGGCCTTGGCCGGGGTGCCCTCGGCTGACCGTTGCGCCTGCGCCGACAAGTAATCTCACGCTCACATCTGGCCAAATCGTCGGGCAATCGTCACCTAATCGTTACCTAAACCTCCTATGAATTGAGCCTACCCACGCGTAGATTTCCAAGAGTCCTAAGGCTTTGTCCCCTCAAAACCCGATGACCTTCGAAGCTCAACATAAGAGAAAAGGACAATGATGTCAGATCAAGATAATGGCATTTCCCGCCGTTCGGTACTTAAGGGTGCTGCAGTTGGCGGTCTCGGAATAGCAGCAGGTGGTTCACTTCTTGCTGGCTGCGGAACTAAAAAAGTTACTGGCGATGTTCACTTCACAATTCGTGGAAATCTAAGTGATGCTGGTGCAAAAATTGCAATTGCAGCGAACGCTGCGTACACAAAGAAGACTGGCAACAAAGTTATTTCACAGGCAGTTAACTCAGATGACTTCCAGAATAACTTCGTACAAATTATGCAGGGAACTCCAGATGATGCATTTGGTTGGATGGCCGGATGGCGCACCAATGCACGTGCTGATGCAGGTCTTCTAGCAGATGTGTCAGATCAGATTAAAGCGCTTGGAAAGTCACTTTCTCCAGCAGCTATTCAAGGTGCAACAAATCCTAAGGATGGCAAGCAATACATTATTCCTACAACTTATTACCCATGGGGCTTGCACTATCGCAAGTCAACAATGCAAGAGTTGGGTTTAAACCCAGAGAGCATTGCAACATGGGATGACTTGATCAAGTTGTGCGAAGCAACTCAGAAGAAGGGTCTTGTCGGTTATGCATTAGGCGACAAGGGCGGCTGGGAAGCAATGGGAACATTCGACATTCTCAACATGCGTCTTAATGGATATCAATTCCACATTGACTTGCTTAACGGCAAAGAGAAGTGGACTGATGCCAAGGTTGTAGATGTATTTACACACATGGGTCAATTGATTCCTTACATGAACAAGAACGTTCTAGATATTTCATGGGATGGCATGCGCGATCTTCTACTACAGAAGAAGTGCGGCGCCATGATGATGGGTTCATGGTTTGCTAACGACTTTAAGGCTAAGTCACAAGCAGATTATGACGATCTATGGATCGTTCCATTCCCAGAAATCAATCCAGAGCACGGTGTTGACTCAATCGATGCACCACTTGACGGTATTTCAGTTGCCGCAAATGGTAAGAACGTCGAAGGTGGAAAAGACCTTGCAGGATTCTTGGGATCAAAGGAAGGTATTGATGCAGCTGTTGCCGCTGGAGATACAAATATCTACATCAGCAGCGATTTCGATACAACTTCTTACGATGCATTTAATAAGCAGAAGCTTGCAGTTCTTGGCGCAGCTAAGAACATCGGCTTCTTCCTAGACCGCGATACACGCGGAGACTTTGCAGGTCCAGTTGTTGGTCCAGCAATTCAAAGCTTCCTGAAGAATCCAAAGGATCTTAATAAGATTCTTGAAAATACTCAGAAGCAATGGGATGCACTACCTGCACTTTAATTCGTTTTCATTAGCGAATTAGACTAGGATTAAGAAATGAAAACGGCGGCTGCGGATAAAAAAATTCGCAGTCGCCGTTCTCTTTCTACGGGAGACCGTGTAACGCTTGCGGCATTTATAGGTATTCCTACCTTGATGCAAATAATTTTTCTTTGGTTACCTGCACTAATCACAATTGTTTTATCATTTACATATTGGAACGGCATTAATGTAAGTGACATAAAGTGGGCAGGTCTTGCTAACTATAAAAATATTTTCTTTGGCACACCAGTATTTTATGAAGCTCTGAAAAACAATGTTATTTGGTTACTGTGGTTCACTTTTCTTGCCACCCCACTAGGGATTCTTCTGGCTTATCAAATTGATCGAAAAATCAAGGGTCACAAGATTTATGAAACTGTTTTTTACATTCCTGTTGTTCTCTCCCTAGCCATCATCGGGATTATTTGGAATTTCATGTTGCAGCCTGGTGGTTTTGTACAAGGCGTGATGGGTCGAGATATCGGAAACGCCGTTTCAATTTGGGGTAATTACAGCATTAACACCTATGTAATTATGGGCGTAGCTTCTTGGCGACATATTGGATACATCATGTTGTTGTATTTAGCTGGTTTGAAATCAGTTGATTCTTCACTTCGCGAGGCTTCAGCTATTGATGGGGCAACAGAGTGGCAGACTTTCAGAAAGATCGTTTTGCCAACAATGCGCCCGGTAAACATCATTATTGTGGTGATCACAATTATCGAGTCATTACGAGCTTTTGACTTGGTGTACATCATTTATGGAACAAGTACTGCCTGGCCCTTGCTTAACATCTTGGTATTCCAGAACTTTGCTGGTCAGGGTATTTCTATGAAGGGTGCGGCTTATGCCGTCATCTTGCTTGTCCTATGTATTGGTCCAATTCTTTTGTACCTCCGAAATGTATTCAAGGAGGATCTCAAGTGAGTTCAACGATTGTCCAAAATAAAGAGTATAAGAATAAGCAAAAGGTTAAAGATGGTTTCATCTCGGCCTTTATTGGTTTCTTTGCATTCGTCTGGATTTTCCCAATCCTCTGGACGGTTTGGACTTCGCTACGTCCATACAATGACATTATTTCTTACGGCGTATTTTCTTGGCCGCGTCATCTAAACCTCGACAATTATTTCCATGCTTTCAGAGTTATGGGTCTTACGCATTACTTCTTGAATACTTTGTATGTCACGGTGCCCGCTGTACTTTTGACTTTGTTCTTAGGTTCATTAATTGCTTTCGTTGTCTCACGTTATTCATTTAGATTTAATTTGACCCTGCTTCTACTATTTACTGCGGGCAACATGTTGCCGATTGTTTTGACCTACATTCCTGTTTTCTGGTTGTACATCAAAATTGGCGACCTATTAGGTAATCGATCTTTGTTGTATAACAACTATTTAGGAATTGTCTTAGTACACGTCGCTTTCCAGGTAGGTTTTGCCACATTCGTATTGTCGTCTTACATGAAGACAGTGCCAAAGGAAATTTCTGAGTCCGCAATCATTGACGGTGCCTCCGTCTTTAGACACTACTGGAATGTGATGTTGCCTCTTTTGCGTCCGCCGTTAGCAGCACTTGGCGTATTGATGAGCTGCTGGATCTATAACGACTTCTTCTGGGCGTTAATTTTGATGTCTGAAGATTCAAAGCGACCAGTGACTTCAGCATTGCGCCAACTTCAGGGTCAATACATCACAGACTTCAACTTATTAGCGGCGGGTGCAAGCATTGTCGCGGCACCAACAATTCTTCTATTTTTTGTTTTACGCAAGCAGTTTGTATCTGGCTTAACTCTCGGCTCAACAAAGGGCTAATCAAGAAAGGTAGGTTGGCCATGAAGGCAATACAAATCACCGAATTTGGTGGTCCAGATGTTATGCATCTGGTTGATCTAGATGCTCCAACACCAGGAGTGGGGCAAGAGCTGATTACAGTTTCTGCAATTGGTATTAACTATGCAGATACCCACCAAACTGAAAATTCATATCTATCCCCACAAAAGCTTCCATTGATTCCTGGTATCGAAGTTGTTGGAACTACCGCATCAGGTGTTCGTGTGCTGGCACCTGTTGATGGCGGGGGATATGCGCAACAAGCAGTCACACATTCAGCAACTATGATTCCAATTCCTGATGGAGTAACAGATGGACAAGCGTTGTGCATGTTGGTTCAAGGTTCAACTGCATGGCATATTTTAAAAACCGTTGGCCATGTTCAACCAGGTGAGACAGTTGTTGTTCATGCAGCAGCTGGAGGTGTCGGCACAATTGCAATTCAGTTAGCGAAGATGTGGGGCGCAAAGGTAATCGCAGTTGCATCATCAGAAGGCAAGCGTGCACTAGCAACTTCACTTGGTGCAGATGCGGTTGTTGAAGCAACACATGAAAATTTGGGCGATGCAATCAAAGCAGCAAACGGTGGCAAGCGCGTTAATTTAATTCTTGAAATGGTTGGCGGGAAAACTTTCGATGACAGTCTAGAAATCCTGGCACCATTTGGTCGCTTGGTTACCTACGGCATGGCATCACGCGTTGCCCCTTCAATGATTCAACCTGCTTCGCTAATGGGTGGAAGCAAAACAATCACAGGTTTTTGGTTGTCACATTGCTTCGGTAAAAAAGAGTTAATGAATGATGTGATCGAACAACTTTTTGCTTTGGTTGTACAAGGAAAGTTGAAGCCAGTAATTGGCGCGACCTATCCACTGAGCCAAGCGAGCATCGCTCACAAAGCGATGTTGAGTCGTGAAACCACAGGCAAAATCACGCTAAATCCAAAGGAGTAATTGACTCT